>OFOK01001218.1_pt1 | contig 20850 bp, 16 predicted proteins | sample 1542001 | NCBI WGS metagenome assembly OFOK01 (sample SAMN04209242, study PRJEB22552) | human gut metagenome | biome: gut; material: feces | host: Homo sapiens | place: USA: Oklahoma
GGCTATATCCCGGGGATCTCCCGTTTCTCTCCTTTCCACGGCGCGGCGTATGCAGTGGTGGAGAGCCTTTCCAAGCTGGCAGCGGTAGGAGCCGACCCCATGACTTCCCGCCTGACCTTCCAGGAATATTTCGAGCGGCTTCACGACGTCCCCAGCAGATGGGGCAAGCCTGCGGCAGCCCTTCTGGGCGCTCTGACGGCGCAGCTGAAGCTGGGGCTTCCTTCCATCGGCGGCAAGGACAGCATGAGCGGCTCCTTTGAGCAGCTGGACGTTCCCCCCACGCTGGTGAGCTTTGCCGTTGCCATGACTAAAGCCAGCCGCACCATGACGGCGGCTTTGCAGAAGGCCGGCTCTAAGCTGGCTGTATTCCCTCTGCCGGAAAACACAGAAACTCTGCTTCCGGATTGGGAGAAGCTTCCCGGTTATTATGAAGAGATCCTCTCTCTGATGGAAAAGGGCGATATTCTTTCCGCCTCCGTTGTGAAGGAAGGCGGCGTGGCCGCTGCCGCTGCCAAAATGGCGTTCGGCAACAGGCTTGGTATTTCCATGGATAGAAACATGGAGGATCATAAGGAACTCTTTGCGCCTGTTTCCGGCACGATCGTGGCCGAGCTCAGGGCAGGGGCTGCGTTCCCTGCTTCTGCAAAGGCTGTGGGCGATGTGATCGAAGAACCGGTCATCATTCTGGCCGGAAACCGGATGGAGCTTTCCGAGCTGGAGGAAACCTGGAACGGTAAGCTGGAATCCATCTTCCCCAATAAGGCTCCGGAGGTTCCCCTTACCCACAACGTCCCTCTCTGGAACGAGCGAAGCGGGAAATCGCCCGCCATAAAGGCGGCAAAGCCCCGTGTGTTTATTCCTGTGTTCCCGGGAACCAACTGTGAATTCGATACCTGCCGCGCCTTTGAAAAGGCCGGGGCGGATCCCCGTGTGCTGGTGGTGAAGAATTTGAGCTCCGCCGGCATCGAGGAAACCATCGACAGAATGGAGAAAATGATTCGGGAATCCCAGATCATCATGCTGCCCGGCGGCTTCTCCGGCGGCGATGAGCCCGATGGTTCCGGCAAGTTCATCGCTACCACCTTCCGAAATCCCCGGGTGGCTCAGGCGGTTACAGAGCTTCTTGAGCAGCGTGACGGCCTGATGCTGGGCATCTGCAACGGCTTCCAGGCTCTTATCAAGCTGGGGCTTGTGCCCTATGGGAAGATTACCGAGCCCTCCGAGGCGGCGCCTACTTTGACCTTTAATACCCTGGGCCGCCATGTTTCCCGTATGGTGTATACCCGCGTGACCAGTGTGAAATCTCCTTGGTTCTCCTCTGTAAACGCTGGGGATGTGTTTGCTATTCCTGTATCCCATGGAGAAGGTCGGTTTGTGGCCAGCCCCGGTGTGATGGAAGAGCTGATCCAGAATGGGCAGATCGCTACTCAGTATGTGGATCCTGAAGGGAACCCCAGCGGCGATATTCTCTGGAATCCCAATGGCTCTGTATGCGCTGTGGAAGGAATTACCAGCCCAGACGGCCGTATTCTGGGCAAAATGGGCCATTCTGAGCGGAAGGGAAGCCATCTGTATGGAAATGTGCCGGGTGAGAAGGATCAAAAGATTTTTGAATCCGGCGTGGCATACTTTAAATAAACCGGTAGACAAAAAGGAAGGCCGCAGATTTTCTGCGGCCTTTTTCACCGGTGAAAAACAGCGGCATGACTAGCGGAAAGGCGGGCCGGGTGTATGGGCTTGGTGTGAGCAGGTTCCGGTATGTGAGATACTGGCGGGCGGCGATATGCGGCTGTGAGACAAAATGTGAAACGGGCGGAGGAGACACGGAATGATGTTGGAAGAAAAGCAGGAACAATATGCGCATACCCGCCGCACTTGGGCGGAAATAGACCTGGATGCGGTTCGACATAATTTCCAGGAAATCAAGGGATGGTTGCGCCCCGGGGTGAAAGTCTGCTGCGTTATAAAGGCGGATGGCTATGGACACGGCGCGGCGGCTCTTGCCCGGGAATATGAAAAACTGGGAGCGGACTGGTTCGCCGTTTCCAATCTGGAGGAGGCTTTGGAGCTTCGCCGGGCGGGCATCCGTCTTCCGGTTCTGATCTTGGGCTATACACCGCCTGCCTGTGCAGGAGAGCTGGCAAAGAATGGAATCTCCCAGGCCGTTTTGGGGCCGGAATATGCACGGGAGCTTTCTCATGCGGCTATGGAGCTGCATGTTTCCGTGCGGATTCATATCAAGGTGGATACGGGTATGAGCCGCATAGGATTTTTCTATCAGCAGCCGGAACGGGATGAGGGTTCTCTCGGCGAAATGGAGAAGGCCTGCCGCCTACCCGGCCTTGTTCCGGAAGGAATCTTCACGCATTTTGCCGTGGCGGATGAAGGCGAAGAAGGAGAGGCTTACACCCGTCGCCAGTTTGAAAATTTTATGGAGGCCATTCGGTTTTTGGAAGAGAGAGGCATTTCTTTCTCCGTTCGTCACTGTGCTAACTCCGCCTCTATCGGTGAATATCCGGAATTCCAGCTGGATATGGTGCGCCCGGGAATCATTCTGTATGGTCTTATGCCTTCCGGAAAGCTGTGGAAGCCTATGGATCTTAAGCCTGTGATGACGCTGAAAAGCGTGCTTTCCCTGGTGAAGCGGATAGAACCGGGAACGGCAGTGAGCTACGGCTGCACCTACCGGGCGGAAAAGCCCTTGGTGGTCGGGACGATTCCCGCCGGGTATGCGGACGGCTACCGCAGGACGCTTTCCGGCAGGGCCTGCGTCCTTGTGGGGGGGAAGCGGGCTCCCATTCTGGGGCGCGTATGCATGGATCAGATGATGGTGGATCTGACAGATATTCCGCAGGCAAAAACAGGGGATGAGGTCACCCTTTTTGGGAAGGGCCTTCCTGTGGACGAGTTGGCAGGAATGGAAAATACTATCAACTATGAGCTTGTCTGCGATGTGAACCGAAGAGTTCCCCGGGTGTATCTCCTGGGGAACAACATCGCCGAGGAAGTGCATTATCTGGAAGCGGCTCCAGAAGCGGTAAAGATTTGAAATTTCTGGAATATAAAAAGCAGGTTTTCAAAAGGAAAGCCTGCTTTTTGAAATAGTATATAAAACATAGAGAGCGATTTATATATAAAATATTTATATTTCTTAACTGATATTATATAATTTTTATACAATTCTCGGATTTGCAGAAAAAGGGGAATGATCAAAGAATCGGATTCAGATGTAGAGGAATATCCGGAGTGCCAGATGCTCCTGCTGCTTGAGAAGTTAGCCGATGAATTGGAGGAGTTGGGTTTTCCTGAACCGGGGACGGCAGGGGGGCGCAGAAGCCCTGCGGCTGGATACGCTGAAAAATACATCCGCGAAATGGTGGGACAGTGGAGGCAATCTGCTCTTTGAGATAAATCCTTATAATATGACGGAGTCGTCCGACGTGCTTTCGGTCACTGTGAGGAGCGGTCCCGCGGTATGGGGAGGAGAATAGGCGGCGGATGCCGGCATACTGGCGCCAAAAAGAGAGTGTCCTTTTGTGGCGCCGTGTGCTCGGGATATCTTTTCCGGCCCCTACGGAGCTTTTCCTCTATTTTAGTTCCTGAATCGTCATTTTTTGAATATCCGTATCCTGCTTTAAACGGCGGATATGCCTGTTTGACCGGTATATAAGAAGCAAAACCACAGTTATGATATTGATCCCTGCTCCTAAGCGCAGTATGGGCTGAAGATATGTGGCGGCAGAAGGGGATTCTGCATCGTCGCTTATGGATTCTTCCGATTGTATAGTTTGGGGGTCCACTGTGCCTTTATACTCTTCCATTTCCTCAATCGTCGAAAAGGTATGCATCTCTCCGTTAGTCAAGGTAATGGTGTATAATTTTCCTACGGGAACGGACAGCACGAAATATACGCAGATCGCTATCGATGCAGCAAATGTGAGAATGGGAAGGATAATCCCCAAATACCGCCGGGGATTTTTTGAAAGAAAAATTTGAGAAATTATGAGTATTGCCGCCAGCAGTATCACAAAGGGGGCCGTGGCAAGTACTGGTATTGCGATACAATTCATATCCGGGACCTCCTTTAGGGATTGGTTTCTCCTGTTCCAGCGGAACGCTGTTTATACATTTCAATAATTTCCTTTGCCAGGCTGCCGTCTATTTTCCCGTTTACAGCGGTACGCTTTATAAAGGAAATAAAGGGATCCGGTTCAGGGGAGTCCGCCAGTTTGATGCAGGCAATGAGCCTGTTCAAGCGCAGGCGTATTGTGGGATATGATACTCCATACAATTTGCTTAGCTCTTTTAAGGAGCCGGAGGAAAGAATAAGCCTTTTTACAAATTCTAAATCCTCTGGGCTGAACTGAGACATCCATTGAGGAAGAGCATCAATGGCCAATTAAACCGCCTCCGATCTTTGTTTAGTGAGTATGGCATATAAACCCTTTATGTATAGTATATAATTTAATAATATTAAAGTCAATATAAATTTTGTTTTTAATAAAATTTATTATACCATCTATAATATTGAAATTGATTTTTGAAACTGCTATTTCCAAAAGATATTTGTTGCCTGTTGCAATGAAAGATTAAATCCCTTTTGTTGCACGGAAATAATGGACGGAACATAAAGAGGTTCCGCCTCTGCAGAAAATATCCTCAAAAACAAAGGAGTGTGAAACAGAACTGCTGTTTCACACTCTTTTATAAATGGATATAAAGCGTTTAAAACCCAAGACATTCCCCCACAAGGAGGACTTTGATCCGCCCGGCGGGCTTACTATGGCGGGTAGTGACGATTACGTTGCAGATGCAATCCGGGGAATCACAGTCGGAACATGCTCCCGTAACACTGCAGGGTGTTTTCAGGCCGAAACGCTGGGCGTTAATAGGGGAAGCCACGGTCCGAGCCCGGACGAGAGCGTCTTCAGCGGTTTTTACGATTTTATTGACGCCGGCTACCACCAGGACGTTTTTCGGGCCGTAGGCCATAGCGGCCACCCGGTTGCCGTTTCCATCCACATTGACAAGCTGGCCATCCTCGCTTAATGCGTTGGTTCCGGCCAGATACCAGTCGGCAAAAAAAGCTCTTCGCATAAGATCAGCCCGTTCTTCCGGATTTTTAGCCGTATCCCGGTCGATAAGGGTGTAGCTGCCCTGCCGCAGGGAATCGAGAATGCCGCATTCCTCCACAGAAGCACAGCCGCCCCAGGAAACGGAGCTTCCCTCTCGGATAAGCTCCAGGGCTTTTTTGCGGGCATTTTCCTTTGTGGCGCACCAAAAAGCGTCGAAGCCATGCTTTTTAAGCGCTTCACAGACAGTCCTGCCCAGCTTTTCATTGCGTATGGCAACAGGAGATTGCTGCATGGAAAAGTCCCCTTTCTGCATTTTAATCAAAGTTCGTTCTATCAATGAGAGCTCCGGGATACTCTCAGAAGCTTGTTTTTCCGCATGTTTTATCCTCTGGGCACAAAACCGATCTTGCGCATGACCTTGGATAGAGTTTTGCGGGCGATCCGTTCGGCTTTTTCGGCTCCTTCGTTATAGCATTTGGCCAGATATTCCTTATCGCTCATATACTGGCGGAATCGTTCCTGGATGGGCTTGAGGTGTTCGATCACAGCCTCGCCTACGGCAGTTTTGAAATCGCCGTAGCCTTTGCCCTCAAATTCCGCTTCGATCTCCTCATAGGTTTTTCCCGTTACACAGGAATAGATGCCCATCAGGTTGTTGACGCCGTCCTTGCCTTCCGCGTAGCGGACGCAGGCGTCGCTGTCCGTTACTGCCCGGCGGAATTTGCGCATGATGACGTCGGGAGTATCCAGCACATAGACACAGCCGTTGACATTTTCATCGGATTTGCTCATCTTCTTTGTGGGATCCTGCAGGCTCATGATCTTGGCGCCTGTTTTGGGAATATACCCCTCCGGCACAGTAAAGGTGGGGTTGTAGATGCCGTTGAAGCGCTCGGCAATGTTCCGGGAAAGCTCCAGATGCTGTTTCTGATCTACGCCTACGGGCACCAGATCCGCCTGGTAAAGCAGGATGTCCGCAGCCATCAGGCTGGGGTAGGTAAAGAGACCCGCATTGACGTTATCCGCATGCTTCTGGGATTTATCCTTGAACTGGGTCATGCGGGAAAGCTCGCCGAACTGGGTGTAACAATCCAGAATCCATCCCAGCTCCGCGTGGGCGGAAACATGGCTCTGCATGAAAAAGGGGCTTTTTTCCGGGTCGATTCCGCAGGCCAAAAGCAGAGCGTAGGCTTCCAGGATGTTTTTGCGGAATTTGGCAGGCTCCTGCCGGACGGTGATGGTGTGCAGATCCGCCAGGGCGAAGATGCAGTCATAATCATCCTGCAGGGCGACCCAGTTGCGCAGGGCGCCCAGATAATTTCCTAAGGTTACGGAGCCGCTGGGCTGAATGGCGCTGAATATGACCTTTTTGCGCTCGGTAGTTGTCTCTGTATGCATTGTGTTCATAAGGATCCTCCTCCTGTGTTTGGAAATTGCAGAAGTGTTGAAAATGATATGCGGGTATTTCTTCCTCGGCTGAGCTCTGCAGGAAAGGAAAAATAAAAAGCTCCTGCCCCATATAACTGGGACAGGAGCTGCAATACGCTTTTCCTGCGGTACCACCCGGCTTGGCGAAAACGCCCTCTTGCTCCGCGCAGCTGTTTTTCTGCTTAACCGCGCGCTTCCTTGATAACGGGTGAAGTTCCCGTCGCAGGCTACAGACAGCTCCTCACCGTGTTCGCCCCGCCCTTCCGGGCCCATTCGGCACAGCTTCTCCGCCGCCTTTTCAGCTTCCGGCAGCTCTCTTTTCAGAAGAAGGGATTGTGCGTACTCTTCCCGTTCAACGGTTTTTCGGGGGAGGCCGGTTGAAGCAAATGGTGTTCCCGTATCTGGACTTTTTGGCGCTCCCTTACAATGTTGTATGTATTATAGCGCCCGGCCGGGTGTTTGTCAAGAAATGGAGCCTATGCTTTAGCAGTGTGTTCCGCCGCCTCAGGCCAGCATTTCCTTTACCAGCTTGCCGAGGATCTCAATTCCCTTCTTCAGTTGTTCATCCGTGGGGGTGGAGAAGTTGATACGGAAGCTCTGGCAGGGCTCGTTTTCGTCCGTTAAGAAGGCGTTTCCGGGAACTACGCAGACTCCTCTCTGCACGGCCTCTTTGCAGAAAGCGGGCATGCTGATCTGGGCCGGCAGGGTACACCAGATAAAGAGTCCGCCCTCAATGGGCTCCCAAGTTACATCGGGGGCCAGATTTTCTTCCAGAAGGGAGATAGCATAAGCGGATTTCTTCCGGTAGATTTCCCGCAGATGGCTCAGGTGGCTGTTGTAATCGTATTTGTTTATGAATTCGTTGCAGACCATCTGGCTCCAGATATTGGTGTGCACATCCTCGCCCTGCTTGCAGACCACCATTTTCTGGATGACGGGCTGGGGAGCAATGGCATATCCCACCCGCATGCCGGGAGAGATCACCTTGGAGAAGGTGCCGGAATAGATGACCAGCCCTTCTTCATCGATGCTTTTGATGGGGGGGATGTATTCCCCGGAAACCCGGAGATCTCCATAGGGATTGTCCTCCAGGATCATGACCTGATATTTTTTGGCCAGTTCATACATCTTCCGGCGCTTTTCCCAGCTCATGGTGATGCCGGTGGGATTCTGAAAATTGGGAATTGTATAGATGAACTTAGCTTTCTTTTCTTCTTGAAGGGCCTTCTCCAGCTCTTCCATATCCATGCCGTCCTTTTCCATGGGCACGCCCCGCAGGCGCACTTTATAGGAACGGAAGGTGTTCAGGGAACCGATGAAGCTGGGGGCCTCGCAGAGAACCACATCCTCTTCATTACAGAGGGATTTTGTGGTCAGATCCATGACCTGCTGAGCTCCTGTGGTGATGAGGAGCTCATCCAAATCCCGGCCTACAGTATGATTTTCCTTCATATACCGCTTCATGGTTTCGCGCAGAGGCGTATACCCTTCTGTGACACTGTATTGAAGGGCTGCGATGGGGTTTTCCTTAAAAATACGGGAAGAAATTTCTGAAATAGCGTCTACAGGGAAAGCCTCGGGGGCGGGGTTCCCGGCTGCCAGGGGAATAACATTGGGATCGGAGCTGTATTTCAGGATTTCACGAATGGCGGAAGGCTTCAGGTTTTGCACACGTTTTGAAAATGTATACTCCATATGGATCCTCCTAGGAAATAAATTCAACATGGATTTCAGAGCGCCTTGAGGCGTTTCATGCTGTGTTCCTTTATTGTAGCACAATCCCAAAGGATAGCAAAGCGCCGGGGAGGATTTTTTCTACTTTATATGGTTTCGAGCTCTTACGTTTCTTCTTCTCCATGGAAAATCTTTTCATTCATGGGAATTTGCGGTATACTAAGCGTTAGAACCGTTATGGCGAACAGCGTGCTGCGGGATGCGAAAAAGCGGCAGGCTGTTTTTATCCTGTCTTGTTTGTATTTGTTTTATGAAACTGGAAGGGGAGAAATATGTAAATGGTCGCCATACAAAACCTTGTGCTGGATATGGGAAATGTGCTTTTTGATTATAACCCCGGGGCCATGACGGAGTATTTTCTGCCTGCTGCGCCGGAAGAAGATAAAAAGCGTTTTCTGAAGGAATTTTTCAGTGGATCCGAGTGGATCGACCGGGATCTGGGCATCATTTCCGAGGAAGAGATGTACCGCAGCGTCTCGAAAAGGCTTCCGCCACGGCTTCACGAATCTCTGCGGAATTGCCTTCAGAGCTGGCCGCTGTGCATGAAGCCCTTTGAGGAAGCGCAGAGCTTTGTGCGTTTTGCTAAAAAGCGGGGATACGGCCTCTATGTGCTTTCCAATGCCAGCCAGAATTTTTACGGGTATTTTCCCAGATTCGGCCCTCTTTACTGGTTCGATGGAATTGTTATTTCTTCGGAAATCCATCTGCTAAAGCCGGATCCAGCCATCTACCGTTATCTGTTTGAGAAATACGGCCTTTCGCCTGCCGAATGCCTGTTTATAGACGACCGTGAGGAAAACGTGGAGGCGGCTCGCGCATTGGGCATGCAGGGAGTTGTATTTGACGGCAACTGGGAGGATATCCGGCAACGCTTTTGCATTTGAACCCCTCGGTTCCTGGGAACATATACCAAAGGCATGCATACTTATTAGACAGAAATCTTATCAAAGGCTTTACATTCTGAAATGGAGGAATAAACTATGGAAAATACGAAATACAGCGGGTTAAAAACAGAACAGCTTTTGGATTTGACCCATTCCGCGGCAGCACCGCTTTTGAGCCGGTTTTCATACCCATGGGAAGCGCTGGAATGGATCACGCCCTTTATTCTGGAACTGGGAAAATCCCTTTCGGAGGCGGAATACGACCATCCTCAGGAGGACGTATGGATTTCCAAAGAGGCAAAGGTGGCTCCTACAGCATATATTCACGGCCCGGCAATCATCGGGAAGGGCACAGAGGTGCGCCACTGTGCTTTTATCCGCGGCAGCGCTTTGGTGGGGGAAAACTGCGTGGTGGGGAACTCTACGGAGCTGAAAAACGTCATTCTCTTCGACAATGTGCAGGTGCCCCATTACAATTATGTGGGGGATTCTATTTTGGGGTATAAATCCCACATGGGAGCGGGCTCCATCACTTCCAACGTGAAATCCGACAAAAGTCTGGTGACGGTTTCCGTGATGGGAGAAAAAATCCCTGTGAACCGAAAAAAAATGGGAGCCGTTTTGGGAGACCATGTGGAGGTAGGCTGCAATTCTGTTTTGAATCCCGGGACGGTGATCGGCAGGAACACAAACGTGTATCCTCTTTCCAGCGTGCGGGGCTTTGTGCCGGAAAACAGCATCTATAAACGTGCCGGGGAAGTGGCGGAAAAACGCTGAATCTGTTTGGAAAGATGCACGGAAAAGCTTTGCTGTAAAAATACTTTGGAGAGCATCTTCCGGCGGGCATTAGGTTTGTGTGAAAGAAGGAAGTAAATTTGAAACGAGTTGCGGCGGTGCATGATTTGGCTGGTTTTGGGAAATGCGCCCTTACGATTGTGATGCCGACCCTCGCCGCGGCGGGGATCGAATGCTGCCCGGTGCCCACAGCAGTGCTTAGTTCCCACATGGGAGGGCTCCCCGGCGTTACCTGCCGGGATCTTACAGAGGAAATCGCGGGCTTTTCCGGGCAATGGGCGAATTTGCAAATTCCCTTTCATGGCCTTTACAGCGGCTATCTGAGTTCTCCCGCTCAGGTGAAAGAAGTGCTTTCTCTGTTCCGAAGGCTTCGAGGGCAGGAAACCTTAGCGCTTGTGGATCCCGTTATGGGGGATAACGGTTCCCTCTATCGGAATATCTCCCGGGAGATGGCGGGGCAGATGCAGCTTCTGTGCCGAGAGGCGGATATCCTTACCCCGAATCTGACGGAAGCCTGTTTCCTTCTGGGAATGGAATATCCCAAGGAGGGTTGCAGGGAGCCCCTGGCCAAGGAACTTTTGGAGCGGCTCTGTGGCCTGGGGCCCCGCCGGGTTGTGCTCACAGGCGTCCTGGGAGAAAAAAATGAAATAGGTGCCGCCGCTTGGGATCGGGAGTCGGGGGAATTTTGTTCTTCCTTTGCCCCCAGGGAGCGGGGGAATTTTCATGGGACAGGTGATCTCTTTGCATCCGTTCTGCTGGCTGCGCTGCTGCGGGATTTTTCTCTGCAGGAGGCTCTGCAGGAGGCTGTGAGTTTTACGGCGCTCTCTATCCGCAGAACGGTGGAGGAGGGCATCGATCCTGTCTGGGGCGTGGCATTTGAGGATTGCCTTCCAAAGCTGATGCGGGATCTGCATCCATGCTGCAATGAAATGGATTTCTGAACCCGGGGCGGCTGCAGGAACGGATGGGTTGGATTAGCAGGCAGAAAATATGGGTAGGCAAAAGACGGCGGGGGAAGATTTCTTCCCCCTTTTTTCTGTTTATGTCGGCGGATTACAATTTGTTTACAGTTTTTGCCTTTTTCTTTAAAAATGGGGGAAATATACTATAATCAAGGCAGGATGCCCTTTGAACTATATGCCCCGGAAGCGGAGAAGGCGGCGTTTTCTCTGCTTCCCGGCGAAGGATTGCTATAACCTGGAGGAAATCTATGAACGGAAACGATTGGATACAGACAGGCCTGTTTCTTCTGCGCATATTGCTTCCCTTTCTGGTGATTTTGGTGGCTGCCCGGTGCTTCCACTCCATGAAGGCGGGGCGCAGGAGAGAAGAGCCTGTTATTGTGCTGGAAAATATGGTGTCAAAAAAGACCATTCCTGTCCTTTATTGGGAGAATTCCCTGGGCCGGAGCAGGAGCTGCGACATCGTCCTGGCGGATATGACGGCCAGCCGTGATCATGCGGTTTTGATGCGCCGGGAATCGGGCTGGATCGTAAAGGATACGGAATCCAAATCCGGCACAAGGGTAAACGGGAATAAAGTGCCTGCGGAAGGAAAAGCCGTATACCCCGGCGACGTGATCACCATCGGAAGCACTTCCCTGATGCTCAAGCGCACCTCGGAGGCTTCGGTGAAACTGCCGAAGCGCCGGATCCTGCGGGCCGCTTCTCCCGCCGGGCTCATGGTGTGGGTCACGGTGATACAGCTCATTCTGCTTCTGCAGGCCTGCTTTTCGGGCGGAGAGTTTTCGGCTTTGCCCATTACGCCCTTCTGTGCCCTGTTTGTGGTGGAATGGGGGCTTTATTTCTACTCCATCCATGGGCTGGACCGCGTGAGCTTCGAGCTGGAAACTCTGGGTTTCCTGCTTTCGGGCATCAGTGTGATGCTTCTTTCCGGCATGCGCTCCAAACTGGAGGAAGGGGAAGCGGCTCCCGACGCCTTTGCTTTGATTCACTCCACTATGAAGGAAACCTATGTGCAGGTGGGAGCGCTGCTTCTGGGTGTTATTCTTTTCTGCTTTTTGATTTGGTTTATGAATGATCTGGAACGGGTAATGAAATTCCGTATGGTGATCGCTATCGGCGCGGTCCTTCTCTTTGCGGCGAATCTGCTGCTGGCAAAGGAGAGTCATGGAGCCAGAAACTGGATCGTGATCGGCCCCATAAGCGTGCAGCCTTCGGAATTTATCAAAATTGCTTTTATTTTTGTGGGCGCTTCCACTTTGGATCGCCTGCAGACTGCCAGGAACCTTTCGGGGTTTCTGGTGTTTACGGCTATCTGCTTGGGATGCCTTTTTCTGATGCACGATTTCGGAACGGCTTGCATCTTTTTCGTCACCTTCCTGGTGATCGCATTCATGCGTTCCGGCAGTTTTCGCACACTGTTTTTGGCCCTTTCTGCAGCAGCCTTCGGGGCCTTTCTGATCCTGCAGTTCCGGCCCTATGTGCTGGATCGTTTCAAGGGCTGGCGGCACGTTTGGGAGTATGTGAATGAAAGCCAGGGCTACCAGCAGGTGCGTGTTCTGAGCTACAGCGCCAGCGGCGGCCTTTTTGGCCTGGGAATCGGAAACGGAAAGTTAGGAGGCGGCACCTCGGGAACCTCTGTTTTCGCTGCAGAAAGCGATCTCGTTTTCGGAATGCTGAACGAAGAGCTGGGGATCATCCTGGCGGTTGCCGTTGTGTGTATCCTGGCGGGACTTGTGCTTTATACCCGTTCTGAGGCTACAAAGAGCCGTTCCACCTTTTACTCTATCTGCTCCTGTTCGGCGGCGGCTATGCTCCTTTTTCAGGCTTGTCTCAACATTTTCGGCTCCACAGATGTTCTGCCCCTTACAGGCGTTACACTGCCCTTTATCAGCGCAGGCGGTTCCAGCATGGCAGCTGTGTGGGGGCTTCTGGCCTTTCTGAAGGCATGCGACGAGCGGACATATGCCGCCCGCCGGGTAAAAAAGAAAAAAGGAGGGAGGTAAACTGTGAAAACTACTGGAAATCGTTCTTTGATCCTCTATGTTTTATCCATAGCTTTTGCGGCAGGCCTTCTGTTTTTCCTGGGGGAATACTTGCTGCAGGGAGGGCAGTGGGCAGTGCAGCCCTTTAACCGCCATATATCGGGGGGAGCCTCCATGACGGGCCAGATAGTAGACCGCACAGGTATGGTACTATCTTCCTCTAATGGGAAAGAGCGTGTATATAACGATGATGCTTCCATTCGTAAAGCCACACTCCATGCAGTAGGAGACGACGCAGGGTATATATCTTCCTCGGCTCAATACCGCTACCGCTCTGAGCTTACAGGTTATAATCTTTTTACCGGCCTGGGCTCTCCTTTTGGAAACCGTTTGGGCAGCGACGTCACCCTTACTCTGGACGCTGAGCTCTGCAAAACGGCCTATACGGCATTAAACGGCAGAAAAGGGGCTGTTTTGCTCTGCAATTATAAAACCGGCGAAATTCTATGCATGGTGAGCACACCATCCTTTGATCCGGCTAATCCGCCGGAGGATCTTTTGGATAACCCGGAAAATTACGAAGGGGTTTATCTGAACAATGCCCTTTCCGGTCTGTATACGCCGGGTTCCACCTTTAAAATCATCACTTCTGCTGCAGCCATCGAAAATATTCCCGATTTGGATAGCCGCCGGTTTCAGTGCAACGGCAGCAAGATCATAAACGGGAATAAAATCACATGTACGGCAGTGCATGGGGATCAATCCTTCCAGGATGCTTTGGGGCATTCCTGCAATATAGCTTTCGGTGAGCTGGCAGTAGAGATCGGGGAAGAAGCCATGATGGAAATGGCAGAAGAGATGGGATTTGGAAAGAGCTATTCCGTAGACGGCGTTTCCACGGCAAAGAGCGTTTACAATGTTAAGGGAGCCAGCGAGGATGCTTTGGCCTGGAGCGGCATCGGTCAGTATACCGACCAGGTGAATCCCTATCATATGCTGCGCATTATGTGCGCCATAGCTGGGAACGGAACGCCGGTGGAGCCCTATACCACCAAAGAGGTAAAAACCTCCTTCGGAATGACTACCTCCCAGGGGAAGACTTCTTACGGTGAGGCGCTGCTTTCTGTTTCCACGGCTTCCAAACTAAAGGAGGCCATGCGTTCCAATGTGAGAGACTATTATGGGGAGGGGCTCTTCCCCGGTATGCAGGCTTGTGCCAAAACCGGTACGGGCGAGGTGGGAGAAGGAAAACAGCCTACAGGATGGATCGTGGGCTTTTCCGCTGACGAAGACACGCCTTTTGCATTTGTGGCTGTTGTGGAAGAGGGCGGCTACGGCGTCAGCTCTGCGGGGCCTGTGGCCAGTGCCGTTATGCAGCAGGCAGTGCAGAAATATGGAAAGTAAAGAAACTTTAGGTCTTTTTCAATTCTATGAAAAGAGGGCGCGTTTAGAACGCGCCCTCTGCTTTGTATATTCGGTTGATGTATGCATTCGGCCATACGGGATATACGGCGCTTATAGTGGAACATTCACTCTGGTGATATTTTTAAAGGCTGTTGGAAGGAAGCTTCTCTGCCAAGGCATGGCAGATATCACAGATGGAATACCATCGTGTTCCATCCACTCTTACGCCGTTTTCCGCCGCCAGCTGCAGCAGGGCCGGCGCGCCCCCGGAAATTGCCGCTTTCATACAGCTGTTTTCATAGGGAGTATACCGGCTTACGATATCCGGCACGTTTTCTCTATATATATTGCCCACCGCAAAATCGCAGATCGTCATATCCCCGTTGGGTTCTATCGAGACGGACGTCACTTCCGCCGGAGAGCCGGTGTAGGGAGCGGAACCGCATTCACCAAGGGAATCGGGGGCGGGAGGAGGATAGTATTCCGCCAGATATTTCAGGGCATTTCCCGCCGGGAAAATATCGTTTCCCTGAGCGGCGGGAATCTCCAGATCATGAAATGCTGCAAGGATTTCCTCGGTTTTTCTGTTATAGGGGTTTCCGTGTTCTCGATTTACGAGCCACGCGGGCTGCAGCCGGATGTTGGGAATTTCGGCCTCTTTGGCGCTCTTTGCGAAGGAGAGGACAGGCCCCAGCGGGATCTTTTCCTGGTGAAATGCATCCACGGAAAGCAGCAGGTCGTTTACGCCGCTGTTTTTCAGCTTCACGGCTACATTCTTTATCCGCTTCTCATCTTTGGAAAAGTATCCGTTTGTAATGATCTGCCGTTTGGGAATACCGCAGGAGGCCGCAGCCTGGTGGATAGCGCACACAACTTCGGGAAACAGAAGGGGCTCTCCTCCAAAGGTCATTACAGAAGAAACAGGGAAGAGCTCTGCTGTCTTTTTTATGGCATTGACGGCTTTCTCCGGCTGTACATGGATTTCTCCCTGCTTGGGGTTGAGCCGTTCTCCCACGGAACAGTGTTTGCACCTTCCGGGGCAGAAATACGTGGTCATGAATTCAATGCGGTGTATGTGCATGTAAGGAGATACCTTCATACTGGTTTACCTTCTTTCAAATATTCAAAATCCATTTGAAAGGAGCGGATATACCGGCAGCGTATGAAGGGGAACGCTATTCCCGGTGCAGTCTGCCGCCGGATCCTATCCGCACCGGGTATTTACCTCGCATATCGTTTCTCAAAGGAGTTCACATCCTTTCGCGTAAGGCGATAATTCCAAGATGTTTTCCCGTCCTTTATCATGAAGGGAACATCTCTTCTTTGGATATTCTCATTATACCATACCCAGAAGGATTTTTCAGCGCAGTATCTTTTTGCCGGCCGGATAAGGTGCTGATTCGTATAGCCGAATGCAGGTTATTTCAGCATCATGGATGCAAATCATCCCACATCCTGCTATGCCAATAGATTTCTTTATGGTGTTTTTCAGCGTATTCAATTTCTTGTTTTACAGAATCGCCGATATAACCGTTTACGTCCACAACATAGATTCCGTCGCTCATTTCGATTTTTCTGCGATGGCATTGTTTCAGATGTTCCAGCATGTTTAAGGTGACGGGCATATTTGAGTCATTGTATGTGCATTGCAGCACGTTGTATCCCTGTATAGCTTCTAACACAAAAGCGATTTGTTTCATTTCTTCTGCAAATTTCATACTGCCGCAGATCGTGATCGTTTTCATAAGATTTCATCGCCTTTACGTATTTGATTGCTTTGCAAAATCAGTATACAATAATCTGACTCAGAACGGTAGATAAAATCTATTGTTATTTCGGCTTTTCTAAATCGTTTTATTGTCTGAAAAACTGTGGTAATATAATAATATATTTGAATCAATTAGAAAGAAACAAGGAGTATAGTGGGGATAAACAGATGAATTTTGTAACTAAAGAACCCATACATAAAGGCTGGTCGAGCGATAAAAAATACTGTGTTACGGACGAAAACGGCACACGGTATCTTTTGCGTGTTTCCGATATTGCACAGCACGACACAAAACAGTCTGAATTTAACATGATGAAACAGGTCGCTTCCTTTGGAGTACCTATGTGCCAACCTGTTGAGTTCGGCACTTGCGAGGATGGTGTTTATTCCATTCAAAGCTGGATTGACGGCGAGGATGCAGAACAGGTTCTATTGAGCTACTCAGACACGGAACAGTATGTATATGGTCTTGAAGCGGGACGTATTCTTCGCAAGATCCATTCCATTCCTGCTCCTGCAACACAGGAGGATTGGGAAATTCGTTTCAATCGGAAGATGGATTATAAGATAAGGAAATACAATGAATGTCCCATCAAGTATGAGAACGGGCAGGTATTTATCGACTACATAAACGAAAACCGTTATTTACTCAAAGACAGACCGCAGGTATATCAGCACGGCGATTATCACATCGGAAATATGATGATCGGCAGGGATGGAAAGCTGTATATTATTGACTTTAACCGTAATGACTTCGGAGATCCGTGGGAAGAATTTAATCGTATTGTGTGGTGCGCTCAAGTGGCTCCCCTCTTTGCCTCCGGTATGGTGAACGGATATTTTGATGATAATGTTCCTATGGAGTTTTGGAAACTGCTTGCACTTTACATTTCAAGCAATACGCTTTCGTCTGTATATTGGGCAATCCCGTTCGGGCAGGATGAAGTGAATACCATGCTGAACCAAGCAAAGGAAGTCCTTTCTTGGTATGACAACATGCGTAATCCTGTGCCAACATGGTATATCAAAGGCTGCTATCTGCAGTACATTGATAGTGTTCCTTTCAAGCTGAAAAGTGCGTTTGATTTTAGTTTTATGAAAGAATACGGAACTGTGTTCAAGATTTATGATGACCAGGATTCCGGAAATATTTGCTTTGGCACAGAAAAGGATGGTCAGCGTTATTTCGTTAAGTTTGCCGGCGCTCCTACCGAGCGGTATAGCGGCGATCCTGCGGATGCTATTGCAAGGCTAAAAAGCACCTTGCCAATTTACAGCGATCTGAAGCACGAAAACTTGATTGATCTTATCGAAGCCAAAGAGATCGGCGGCGGCTTCGCTATGGTATTCAAATGGGCTGACGGAGATTGCATGGGCAGAATGTACCCAGCGGCGCACAGCCGTTTTATGCAGCTGCCCATTGACGCCAGACTGGCAGTGTTCCATGATATACTGGATTTCTTTGAATATATTGTCTCTCAGAACTATGTGGCCATCGATTTTTACGATGGCAGTATTATGTACGATTTTGAGAATGATAAAACGACGATCTGCGACATCGACTTCTTCCGAAAACTGCCATGTACCAACGAAATGGGCCGTATGTGGGGCAGCTCTCGCTTCCAATCACCGGAGGAATATCAGATTGGAGCCGCTATTGATGAGATTACGAATGTCTATACGCTCGGCGCCACCGCTTTTGCGCTCTTTGGCGAGTATAACCGCACACGGGACAAATGGCAGCTCAGCGATAAACTTTTTGAGATTGCCACAAGAGCTGTGAGCGATGATCGTATCGCTCGGCAACAATCAATCCGACAGCTCATAGAAGAATGGGAGGCTGCGTTATAATGAAAGCTATCGCGTTTTGCGGGCTTGCATGTTGCGTATGTTCCGAAAACAAAGGTTGTGCTGGTTGCCAAGACGGAGGATGTGAAAGCCACGGCTGGTGCAAAAACTATACTTGTTGCAAAGAAAAAGGGCTGAACGGTTGCTGGGAATGTGTTGGCTTTCCATGTTCCGGCGGAATGCTTGATAAACCACGTATCCGCACTTTTGCAGAATTTGCAAGGCGCTATGGCGTAGATGAATTAGAGAAATGCCTCCTAAGAAACAAGGAAAAAGGCATTGTATACCATTACGAAGGTCGGTTTGACGGCGACTATGATACGTGCCAGAATGAGGAAGAAATTATAGAAATGATTAAGACCGGAAAAATGATAGGTTGATAAATGTTAAATCAACGAAAGTTGATGGATTGACTTTCGGATCGGCGGGAGGATGAAAATACAGCATTGCTAAACGCTTAACTCCTGATTGGCGATTACGTTAAAGTTTATACAGATTTAAAAAGCTACGATATGCTTCTTGACAAATTCCCCGGTGTGCTTTATACTCAATCCAAATTGAATACAAAAAGCTATGAAAAGAAACAGTAAGCGTTTTGGAATCTGCAGAGAGAAGGCGGCTGGTGAAAGCCTTTGAGGAAAAAGCGCCGAACCCCTCTTTGAGCTGTGTGCCGAAGGGAGGAGGCATGGTATTGCGCCTTCTGGTAAGCTGCACCGGGTTTCTCCCGTCACAGAGAAAAAGTATCGGGCTCTTTTGAATGCCTTTACAGGCGGCGAAGAAGGCCCCGTACTTTATAAAAGCGCGGTTATACCGAATTTAGGTGGTACCACGGACTGTTCCCGAATAGTTCGCCCTAAGCTGATAATTTTGTCGGCTTAGGGCTTTTTTGTATTCAGCTGAAAAAAGGAGGCTTATACAATGAAACTTGCAAATTTGGTAGGGGAGCGGTTCCGGGAAAATCCTTCGGAGGCCGTTTTAGAAAGCCATGCCCTGCTGCTTCGCGGGGGGTATATGAAAGGAGTGGCCAACGGGATCTACACTTCGTATCCTCCTCTTCGCCGTATTGTACGAAAGCTGGAAGGAATCATCCGGGAGGAAATGGAAAAACTCGACGGGCAGGAGGTGCAGTTCCCGGCGGCGCTGCCTGCCTCTCTCTGGGAGGAATCCGGGCGGTATGAAAGCGTTGGAAAGGAACTTCTTCGTTTTCAGGATCGGAACGGCAGCCCTTTTGTGCTGGGGATGACGCATGAAGAAGCCGCCGTACATCTGGTGCGGGAATACGGCAGCAGCTATGCCCGGTATCCTTTTATGATTTATCAGATCCAGACGAAATTCCGGGATGAGGCCCGGCCGAGAGGCGGGCTCATACGGGTGCGGGAATTTACCATGAAAGACGCGTATTCCTTTCATACCTCTCAGGAGGATCTGGAGGTGTTTTACCAGAAATGCCACAGGGCCTACGAACGGATTTTTGCCAGGGTAGGCCTCCCTCAAGTGGTTTCCGTAGCCTCGGATTCCGGCATGATGGGTGGGAACCTTTCCCACGAATTTATGCTTCTTTCCCCTGCGGGGGAGGATTCTGTGGTGCTCTGCCCCGCCTGTGGATACCGGGCCAATATGGAAGCGGCCCCCAATCTCGCCCCTGCTTTTGAAGAAGACCCCTCTGCTCCGCTCCAGTTGGTTTCTGCATCAGATACAGAGGCTGCCACTTTCTCAGACAGGCTGTGCAGGGCCTTCGTATATTGGTTGGAAGAAACGGAGAAATATGCCGTCTGCTTCCTGCGCGGTGGTTTTGAGGTGAATGAGGCAAAACTGAGAAATCTTCTGGGCGGCGTTCACAGGTTGGAAGGCCTGCCCGTCACAGAATCGAATTCACCGCTGAAAACGCTGCCCTCAGCCTGGGTGGGCCCCATAGGGTTACAGCCGGGAATTGAGGTGCTGTATGACGCTTCCCTGAAAGGAGGCAGAAACCTGATCTGCGGGGCAAATGAAGAAGGCTCCTGGTTTAGAGGGCTTGATATAGAGAGGGATCTGGGTGAAATCACCTATGTGGATATTGCTAAGGCCCGGGAGGGCGGGACATGCCCCTGCTGCGGAAAAAGGGACCTTCAGATCCGCCGGGGCATCGAGGTGGGAAACATTTTTCAGCTTGGCACGAAATATACGGCCGCCATGCATATGGAATATATGGATGAAGAGGGGAATAAGAGAAATCCTCTGATGGGCTGTTACGGCATCGGCATCGGAAGGCTGGCGGCCTCCATATGCGAAGCGCATCACGATGAGAGAGGCCCCCTTTGGCCCATGGCGGCGGCTCCCTGGCAGGTGCATCTCTGTGCCTTCCGTGCGGCAGAGCCCAGTGTGAAAGAAGCAGCGGAAACTCTGCATTCTCAGCTTGAAAAGCAGGGAGTGGAGGTGCTTTACGACGACAGGGATGTGAGCGCCGGCGTTATGCTTGCAGATGCGGATCTTTTGGGGATTCCCCTGCGGGTGATCGTGAGCCCCCGCTCCCTTGAAAAGGGATGCTGTGAAGTATCCGCGAGAGATTCCTCCTTTTCCCGTCTTGTGCCGATAGCCCGGGCGGCAGGATATGTAAAGGAGCTTGTGGAGAAAATGCTTATTGGAAACAGGCCGGAATAAGGAATAAAGCTTAGGGCATCTCTGCAGGATATCTTTCCAGGAATCGGATATGTTTTGAGCATGAAAAAGCCCTCCGGAGTATTTTGGCCGCTCCGGAGGGCTTTTTATGCCGTGCGGATTTTTGCTCACGGGTATTGCCGGAGCCCTGTGCAGAGGAGATAATAAGCCGGCGCTTACTCTTTCACCAAAATCTTCACGATCTCACCCACAAAAGTCCGGTGGAAATCCCCGTCGGGATAATTTTTTTCTACCAAAGCCGGCTCCAGAAAGCAGTCCTTTTCCATATCCTGTTTATAGAGCTTTTTGCAGACCAGAACCAGGTTGGCT
>OFOK01001233.1_pt1 | contig 20632 bp, 27 predicted proteins | sample 1542001 | NCBI WGS metagenome assembly OFOK01 (sample SAMN04209242, study PRJEB22552) | human gut metagenome | biome: gut; material: feces | host: Homo sapiens | place: USA: Oklahoma
AAAAAAGACCTGCTTCGGCGGGTCTAAATTACATAGAATCATTGAGTCTGAAAAAACCTTTGAAATTCTTAATAATGCTGGTTGAAAAATCTATTTTGAAATGATATATTAAACAGACTAAGATGGTGTCTAAAGACATCAGCGCCTCCGCACGAGAATGAATAGGATTTCCTATCATTTCGTATCACGAGAAGTTACATAGAGGAATTTGCTTGCACTTGCAACGTCCACCGAAAATCGAAAGCCTTGCTAATTTCGAGCCAATTGGACGGTGTAAAATCCCTATGAAAATGCTTATGAAGCTTGATACCAGATAGGATTTGAAACAGTGAAAAACCTTGTATTTCCAAGGATTTTCTTGCACTGTGTTGCACTTGGTTTCATCGTATCGGGTCTACTCCTAAGGGGAAGGCCGGGGGTTCGAATCCCTTTTGGCGCGCCAGATAATAACGCCGAAAGCCTTTGTTTTCAAGGGTTTTCGGTTTTTTTATTGAGCAGCAAAAGAAAAAATAATCAAGCTTCGCTTGGAGAGGTTTTTCTCTTTTATTGCTGCAAGGGAATCATGGTTCGGGTTTTTCGTATCGCCTATATTATACAGTAAAATCAGTGGTTTTGTACAGTAGCCGAATTTTTGGGTGATTAGCGGTGTTCCGTACGGTTGGTGTAGAATGACCGCTGTTAGCCCGAATTATTTTTTTCGTACATAGCAATAGCAAACTCAAGCATCTGTTTTCCGGCTGAATCAGAAGCCACTTCCTCAAGTTTTTTTGCAAAATATTCATCTTCCAGTGAGATTGTCACTTTAGATTCAGAATCCGATTCATCCGAGCGGATAAGGAATTTTCCAATCGCTTTTGCCGTATCAATTCTTACGCTGTCCTCCGGCGTTTCGTAATAGTCCTGTATTGTCCCCAACTGACGGTGGGCGGTATCCTTTGCCAAACTTACATAGTCATGCCCGTTAATCGCCAGTTTCTTTGTGATAGAGAAATGTCTTAGGCTGCGCAAGCCGCTTCCCGGGTCAGATGTACGAATTCTCCACCGTCACCACGGCGAAGTAGCGACCGTCGTCCATGGTGCGGACCAGAGCGCGGATTTTCTCCGCCGCCTGGGCGGCGGTGAGCTTTTCGTCAAAGGGCACCACCGCGTCAAACACCAGATTGGTGTGGGTGGGACCGGCCACCACCCGGAAGTCGTGGATGGTGATGGCGGGGTCCACCTGCTTCACCAGCTCCGCCACCCGGCTCCGCAGGGGGCCGGTCAGGCCGTCGTCGGTGACCACCGGGTCCATATGGATCACCGCCTGGCAGTTCAGTTGGCGGGACAGGTCCATTTCGATGTTGTCCACCACGTCGTGGAGCTCCAGCAGGTCCCCGTGGGCCGGGACCTCCGCATGGAGGGACACCATCACCCGGCCGGGGCCGTAGTCGTGGACCACCAGGTCGTGCAGGCCCAGAATCTCCGGATGGGACAGGACAATGGCCTGAATCCGGTCCACAAATTCCTTTTTCGGCGGCTGGCCCAGCAGAGGGCTGATGGTCTCCCGGGCGGATTTGACCCCGGAGAACAGGATGAAGCCCGCCACCACCAGGCCCACCCAGCCGTCGATGTCCAGGCCGGTCCACTTGGCGATGAGCATGGCCAGCAGCACGGCGGCGGTGGCCGCCGTGTCGGACAGGCTGTCGGCGGCGGTGGCCTCCATGGCGGCGGAACGGATTTTTTTGCCGATCCGCCGGTTATACAGGCACATATACAGCTTCACGCAGATGGACACCGCCAGGATCACCAGGGCGATGACGCTGAAATCCACCGCCGCCGGGTGGAGGATTTTCTCCACCGAGGACTTGGCCAGCTCCACGCCCATCAGCAGAATCAGCCCCGCCACGATCAGGCCCGAGACATATTCCAGCCGCCCGTGGCCGAAGGGGTGCTGGGGGTCCGGCTTTTTCCCGGCCAAGCGGAAGCCCAGCAGGGTCACCACCGAGGACCCGGCGTCGGACAGGTTGTTGAAGGCGTCGGCGGTGATGGCCACGGAGCCGCTGAGGGTACCGGCGAAGAACTTCCCGGCAAACAGCAGGATGTTCAGCCCGATGCCCACAAAGCCGCACAGCTGGCCATAGGCCCGGCGGACCCGGGGGTCCGTGACGTTATCCCGGTCCCGGATGAACCAGCGGGAGAGAAGCTCCATCATGTCACGCCCTCCCCGGAATGGTCAGGGTCATCTGGCAGCACAGGCGGTCCAGATCCTCGTCGGTGGCGGCGGGCAGACGCAGCTTGCCGCCGCAGTCCTGGCAGCACAGGTCCACGGAGTCCCGGTGGACCTGGATGCCATAGCGGGTGCTGCCGCAGCGGCAGCGGATGCCGCCCCGGGCGGCGATGTCCTTCAGCTCCGACAGCACCTCATACATAATAATGTTGTCGGTGAAGGCCTCCGGGTCCTCCGCCTTCTCCTTGGCGGCCCGGACGGCCAGCTGCTCCATCTGGGCGGACACCTGGTCCTCCTGGCCCACATAGCAGCAGATCTGCCTGGTTTTGGGGCAGGCCAGGCCGATGCCCCGGCCCCGCAGCACCGCGTCGGCGCTGCACTCGGCCTGGTGCGTTTCGCCGCACAGGCCGCAGGGCACCCACAGGCGGAAGCGGGAGCCGTCGGTCTCGATGAGCATGTCGGACTGGCCGCAGGGGCACTCGATATGGGCGGCGGCCGCCGCCAGGGAAAAGGCGCTGCGCCGGGCCATGACCGCCCGTCCGCATTTGGGGCAGATATAGCCGAAGCTCCTGGTTTCTTCCATGATGATCCCTCGCTTTATAGTAGTCTCCTCAGTGTACCACACCCCCGGTTTTCCGTCAACCAACTGCGCCGCCGGATAGCCCGTGCAGGCTGGGTTCATAATAAATGCTGGGGCCAGGCGGATGCCTGGCCCCAGCATTTATTTTATTACAGAAGCTGAAATCATGACGCAAGCCGGTTCCGGAAATAGGGAATTTTCGGCAGCTGCTTCACCAGCAGCACCCCCAGCACCAGGCAGGCGATGGCCTCCCCCAGGCCCACGGTCAGGGCGTTGAGCCCATAGGCCGGCCAGAAGGCGGCGGAAGTGCCTGCCGTCTCATAGGCCAGCACGGCCCCCACCAGCACCATGTTGCACACCACCGGCGGCAGGGCCGCGGTCCAGGGACTGCGGCACCGGGCGGTCAGCAGGGCGGCGATCAGGGTGGACAGTGATCCCACCACGATGTCCAGGGCCCCATAGGGGCTGAACAGGTTGGCGATCAGGCACCCCACCCCCAGGCCCCAGGCGGTTTCCGGGAACAGGAACGGCAGCAGGCACAGCGCCTCGGAGAATCGCACCTGGATGGGGCCGAAGGTCAGGCCGAACACCGCCCCCAGCAGGGACAGCGCGGCGTAGGCGGCCGCCGTCATGGCGGCCAGGGTCAGCTTTTGCGTGTTTTTGTGTTTCATGTTGTACCTCCCATGTTTTGTTTAGAGAACGGCCCCGCCGGGCCGAACGAACGCCTTGCGGCGCTTGGACAGGTCGGGTCCCTGTCGCCAGAGAGTATACCACATATCGTTGAAAATGGGACGAGGGAAATGCCCCGGGACCCATAACAGACCCCGGGGCATTTTTCAGCAGTAGGTCACCCGCAGACGGGGACAGCGGGTCCGCAGGTCCTCCAGCACCTGGCGCAGGGGTTCGGCATATGCCCACAGGTCCGGCGGCAGGGCATCCAGGCCACGAACCACGATGTGACGGTCATCCGCCACCCAGAACAGGTCCGTCAGACAGTCCCACATGGCATCCCAGTTTTCCCCGTAGTGGGCCGGGAAACCGAAGGCCCGCCGGATGGCGTCCTGCACCATCCCCCAGTCCCGGCAGGACGTCAGGTCCAGAAGAATGCCGCCCTCCGGCATCGGTGTATAGGCGTGAGGATCCATATTTACGCCGCCGGGACGATGACCCGCAGGGCACCGGTGGTCAGGCCCTGGCTGTCGGTAAGGGCGATGTTGGCATCGCCCCGGTCATAGCACTGGGCCAGCACCAGCAGGCTCCCCTGGGGCAGCTGAGCCGCCGAGCCGTCGGGGTTCAGGCAGGGGACGCCTCCGTCTGCCGCCACGGCGGCCTCATACTCCGAGGCATGATAGGTCAGCTGATAGTACAGGGGCTGGCCGGTTTTCTGGCTGGTCCACAGGTCCGCGCTGTCCACGGCCTTCACGGTCTCGACAAACCGCTGCACCGACAGCATAGCCGCCACGGTTTCCGAATCCATAGGCAGGGGCCGGTGCTGGTCCTGGGCGGTGACGGTGAAGCCGCTGCCGCTGCGCTGGACGGATACATGTACATCGGCCCAACTGTTCAGAGAATACGTCTCCTCCTGGAGGGACCAGACCGTCATCTCCAGGGAGGTCAGGCTGCCGGTCTCGGAGTACCGGGCCCGCAGGGTCCGCAGGGCCATGCGGTTGTCGATGGCTCCCACAGCGGCATAGATCTGGTCCAGCAGGGCGTCATAGTCCGTGGGCCGCTGCTCCCGGGGGATGGCCACCCGGGTGCACTCGGACAGGTCCAGGGCCACCCGATAGCACTTCTCCGTGTCGGTGGCCAGGGGGCAGTACACCGCCCCGTCGTCGATAAACCCGATGGAAAGCCCCGACAGCCCCGGCTCCGTGAGGGTCTGGCGCTGGGTGGGGTCCTTCAGGTCCACGGCCACCATGCTGCCGCCATGGACATAGTACAGCTTCCCGGCGATGATGGTCAGGGGCTGGGGATAGCTGCCCATCTCCGCCACCACCTCCTCCGTGCCGTCGTCGTGGCGATAGCTGACGGAATAGGTGGTTCCGTCGTCGGACAGGAAGAAGTTATCCACGTTCCACTGCTCCTTCTTCCCGCAGCCGGGCAGCAGGGTCGCCAGCAGCATCAGGGCCAGAAGCCCCGCAGTCAGTCGTTTCATGTCAGTCCACCTTTCCCCGGGCCCGGAGGACGTCGTCGGCGGTGATGGTCATCAGGTCCTCCCGGGTGATCTTTTCCATGGCGGCCAGGCGGTTGTTCTGGGCCACCAGAACGTGCTCAAACAGGTTGCGGACGCCCCGGGCGTTGCCGAAGCTGTCGTCCGCCGATTCCTCGGCGATATAGTCCCGGATCAGGGGCCGGGCCTCCTCCGTCAGCTGATAGCAGCCCTTTTTGCACTGCATCCGGAAGATCTCCACCATCTCGTCGGTGGTATAGTCGTCAAACAGCAGGAAGCGGTTGAACCGGGATTCCAGGCCGGGGTTGGAGTGGATGAACCGGTCCATCAGGTCCGTGTACCCCGCCACGATTACCACCAGGTCGTCCCGGTGGTCCTCCATGGCCTTGAGGATGGTGTCGATGGCCTCCTGGCCGAAGTCGTTTTCCGACCGGCCGTTCAGGGCGTAGGCCTCGTCGATGAACAGCACGCCGCCCATGGCCTTTTCGATGACCTTCTGGGTCTTGATAGCCGTCTGGCCCACATAGCCCGCCACCAGGCCGCTGCGGTCCACCTCCACCAGCTGGCCCCGGGACAAAATGTCGAGACTGCGGTAGATCCGGGCCATCATCCGGGCCATCATGGTCTTGCCGGTGCCGGGGTTGCCGGTGAACACCAGGTGCAGGGACATATCCGTGGTGGGCAGGTCGTGCTGCCGCCGCAGCTGATACACCGAGGCCATGTTGATGAGGTTGTGGACCTCCTCCTTGACGGTTTGCAGACCGATGTAGCCGTCCAGCTCCGCCAGCAGGTCCTTCATGTCCTCCTTGGGCAGAGGCTCCGGGGCCTCCGACGGCTGCTCCGGGCCGCCGGACTTCTTCTCCGGGGCCTTGCCGGGGGTCTTGGGGCCCGCCTTCTCCCCGGGCTTTTCCGCCGGGGACAGGGGCGTGCCCCAGAAATCGCTGTTGACGCTGCGCAGGTTCCGCTCCGTCATGGAGCGGATCACGTCCAGCTGCTGGAGGATGATCTCGTCTTTTTTATCCATTATCCGCGCTCCTTCCGTGGGATAGCTTTACATGGCTCATGGCCCGCAGCAGCAGGGCCGACACGAAGCCCGTCAGGGCTCCGGTAAACAGGGACACCGCCAAAAGAAACGGCAGGTAGCCCAGGACGGCGGTGTTCCCCAGGGTGATCAGGGCCGCGGCCATCTGACCGATGTTGTGGGCCGCCGCGCCGCCGATGGACACGCCGTATACCGACAGGCCCCGCAGCCGGGTCAGGGCCATCATTACCAGCATAGCCAGCACGCCGCCCAGCAGGGAAAACAGCAGGGCCGAGGCGTTGCCGGCAAAGAGACTGCCCAGCAGGCACCGGGCCACCAGAATGCACAGGGCCGGAGCGGCCCCCAACTGATACAGGGCAAACACCGTGACGATATTGGCAAGGCCCAGCTTCACCCCCGGCAGGGGAATGAACAGCGTCACGGGAAACAGGTTTTCCAGGGTGCTCAGGCCCAGAGCCAGGGCCGTCAGCATCGCGCACATGGCCACCTGGCGGGTAGATATCTTCATGCCGCCCCTCCTATCCCAGCACCGCGTCGGGGCCGCCACCACCGCCGGTAAGCTGCACCACCACCTGCTCCGGCAGGCAGACAATGCTCTGTCCTGCCCGGGTGATGGTGCCGGTGTGGACGCAGTCCTGGCCCGGGCAGTCGCTCTCCGCCACCCGGACGCCGTCTCTGTCCAGGAGGATGGTCAGGTGATAGTCTCCCTCCACGGTGACGGTCATCTCCTCTGTAAGGCGGTCCAGCTCCACGGTCTGTACCACCTGCCCCCGGTGGACAATGGCGGCAGTCAGCGGACCGGACCGGGCCAGGCCGCCGTAATACCACGCCGCCGTGAAAATGGCCAGGGCCGCCACAATGGCCGCCGCCAGTCCGTCCCACCAGGTGGGCCGGAGCTCAGGGCTCGATGGACGCATACGCATAGCCGCTGCCCTCGGTTTCCGTCAGTTTATCCGCCAGGCCCGGGGTATACAGGACCTGCCCGTCCTTTGTGATGAGCACCATATCAAAGCCGCCGTTCTGCCGCCAGAAATCCTGGGCGGCCTCCCAGCCCATCACATAAAGAGCCGTGGAATAGGCGTCGGCCATGGTGCCGTTATCCGCCACAATGGTGACGGACAGCAGGTCCCCCTGCACCGGCCAGCCGGTCTTGGGGTCCAGAATGTGCTGATACACCGTTCCGTCCGGGCCGGTGAAATACCGCTGATAGCCGCCGGAGGTGACGGCGAAGGCGTCGGTCAGGGCGAGCATTGCGGCATAGCCGTCCTGCTCCGGGTGCTGCACCGCCACGCTCCAGGCAGCGCCCCCGGGCTTTGTTCCTCGGGCGTACACGTTGCCCCCCAGGTTCACCAGGGCACTGTCTACCCCGTATTGGGCGAAGATGTCCGCCAGCCGGTCGGAGGCGTAGCCCTTGGCGATGCCGCCCAGGTCCATGGCGCAGCCCTCATCCAGGGTGACGCGGGTACCCTCCAGGGTCACGTGCTCCGTCCCCACCAGGGGGAGCAGGGCGTCGATCTCCGTCTGCTGCGGCACCCGGGGGCTGTCGGTGGTGATGCCCCAAAGGGTCACAAGCGGGGCAACGGTGGGGTCAAAGGCCCCGCCGGTGGCCTTGCTCAGGGTCAGGGCGGCGGAGATCAGGTCCGCCGTCTCCTGGGACACATCGGCTCTGTCCCGGGCGTTCAGGGTATAGATCTCGCTTCCCTCCCGGGTCCGGGACAGGGCCCCGTCCAGGCGGTTCAGCTCCTGACCGCAGGCGGCCAGGGCCTCCGAAGCCTTGTCTCCGTAGGCGGCCAGGGTCATATAGGTGTCCATGGCGAACAGGCTCAGCTGTTCCGGCTCCGATTGGACGCCGCAGCCGGAAAGGCACAGCAGAAGCGCCGCCAGCACGGCGCAGCATACACGCTTCATAGCTCCCGCCTGCCTTCCAGGGCACGCATCAGCGTGGCGTCGTCGGCAAATTCCAGGTGCCCCCCCACGGGGATGCCGTAGGCCAGGCGGGTGACCTTTACCCCGAAGGGCTTTAAGAGCCTTGCCAGGTACATGGCGGTGGTCTCCCCCTCGGTGTCGGGATTGGTAGCCATGATGACCTCCTGAATGCCGCCCTGGGCCACCCGGTCCACCAGGGACTTGATCTGCAGATCGTCGGGGCCCACATGGTTCATGGGGGACAGCACCCCGTGCAGCACATGGTACCGGCCGTTATACTCCCGGCTGCGCTCGATGGCCACCACGTCCCGGGGGTCCGCCACCACGCAGATGGTGCTCTCGTCCCGCTTGGGCGAGGCGCAGATGGGGCACAGGCCCCCGCTGGTGAGGTTCTGGCACACGGGACACAGGGTCACGCTGCGCTTGGCCTCCAGAATGGCGTCGGCAAAGGCCCGGGCCTGGTCCTGGGGCAGGTTCAGCACATGAAAGGCCAGCCGCTGAGCGGACTTGGAGCCGATGCCCGGCAGCCGGGCGAACTGCTCCACCAGATTTTCAAGAGGGGCGGGAAAAAATTCCATAGTATCTTCCTTTTCAAGTGAAATCGGGCCGCATCAGCCCCGAAGCTCCCGGATGCGGGCGGGAATGTCCACCGCCTTGTACACGGCGGACCCGGCCACCAGGACGTTTGCGCCGCTGGCCACGCAGATCTTGCAGGTACTGGGGTCCACGCCGCCGTCCACCTCCAGCTCGCAGCCGGGGTTCATGGCGTCGATATACCGGCGGATCTCCTGCACCTTGGGCATCATGTCGGCCATGAACTTCTGGCCGCCGAAGCCCGGCTCCACCGTCATCACCAGGATCATCTCCACCCGGTCAATAAAGGGCAGCACGGCACTGGCAGGGGTCCTGGGCTTCACCACCACGCCGGCCTTCTTGCCCTTGGCGTGGATTTTGTCGATGGCGGCCAGGATGTTCTCCTGGGTGTCGGCCTCCACATGGCAGGTGACGATGTCCGCCCCGGCGTCGCAGAACTGGTCCACATAGCGCACCGGCTCCTGAATCATCAGATGCACGTCCAGGGGCAGGTCCGTCACCGGACGGATGCACTTCACCACCGGGATGCCGATGGAGATGTTGGGCACGAACAGGCCGTCCATCACGTCCACGTGGACGTAATCCGCGGTGGAGATGGCCTGAATGTCCCGGGCCAGATACGCAAAGTCCGCAGACAGGATAGAGGGGGAAATTTTGATCATGAGAATCGGTCCTTTCAATCAGCAGGGTGACGGGGCGGCGGCAGACGGCATAGGATGGCTCAAGCGGCCCGGGACCGGAAGCTCTCCGGCCAGTCCGGCGCAGCCCTCCCGCCCCGCAGGAGACGCCGGCCGCCGCTTTTCAGATAGGGGGCCGGCGGTTCGCCGGCCCTCAATTGGGCAAAAGAATACACATACATTATACCAATCCCCCCGGCAGATTGCAACGAGGAAAAGGGCCGATTCCCCGGTCCCAGAGGCCTGCGGCGGAAAAAATCATGTCCATTCTGTGAATTTTGCAAAGAAAGGCTTTACGTTTGCGGCAGATTCCTGTAGAATAAGTGCGTCCTTTTCCGGAAGGACCTCATTTTTTTGCAGAACGAGGCGCTCGTATGAATTTCTTCCAAAAAATTGGCAACTCCCTGGCCCGGTTCATGTATGGGCGCAACGGCGTGGACCAGCTGGGGTTCGTGACCCTCTGGGCGGCCATTATTCTGGACGTGGTCAACCTCTTTGTCCGGAACCAGGTGGCCTACAGCATTCTGTCGGCGGTGGCCATGGTGCTGACCATTTGGATGGTGTTTCGCATGTTTTCCAAGAACCTGTCCAAGCGCCGGGCAGAAAACGCGGCTTATATGAACAAGGTGGTCTATCCCCTGCGGCAGGCCCTGTCCCGCAGCCGGGACAAGGAGCACAAGTATTTCACCTGCCCCAACTGCCGCACGGTGTGCCGGGTACCCCGGGGCAAGGGCCGCATCGTCATCACCTGCCCCAAGTGCGGCGCGGAAATCCACGGCAAAAGCTGACAGCAAGAAAATATCAACTCCCGGCGCGGGTGCCCCGCGCCGGGAGTTTTTTTGCTCTGCCGCTTATCCGATCCACTCCACCCGGCAGGCCTCCCGCAGCATCTCATCGGAGGCTGCTTTGTTCTCGGCATAGGCGTCGGGCCCGGCCTCATAGTCGGCGGTGATGGCCTCCAGCTCCCGGGAAAGCCGGCCATAGCCGTCGGAAACCGTCAGCTTCCCGCCTCTGATGCGGGTGATCCTGTCCCGGGCGTCGGGCCACTCCCCGGTGTCCGGGCCGCTTTCCAGAATCGTCCGGTTCCGGCCCAGGGAGGCGATGAGCCAGGCTTCGTAGCGGGCTGGTGCATAGCCCGCCGCCTCCAGCGGGGCGGACCGCTCCAGCCGCACCGCGTATCCCACGGACGGGTGCTTTTCCTGGACGTCCCGCACCAGTTGGCACACCTCCCGGAAAACCCGGTCCTCGGCCTGCCGGACCTCCGCCGCGCTGACGGTTCCTTCGGCGGGCCGGGATTTTCGGGCCGGTGTCTTGGGGGCGGGCCGCTCCGGAGCGCTCTCCTCCGGCTCCTTTTGGGGCAGGGCCCGCCGGATCAGGCAGTACCCCACCAGGCAGAAAACCACCGACAGCCCCGCCTGCGTCAGGATCGACCGGCGGGTCATGGCCCCCTGCCGGACGGACTTCTCCGGCGCGTCGGGGTCATACCGGACGGTCAGGGTCTCCCCGAAACCGTAGCGCAAGCGCACCCGGTGCAGCTTCCCGGTGTAAACGTTGCCCCGGGCCTCGTACTGGTAGGTGATGTTGTATTCTTTTCCGTTTTCGGCCACGTCGATCACCGTCGCCGTGGTGACCGGCCAGTTCCTTTGCCGCACATAGACGGTGACATTGCTGACCAGGCTATAGACCGTGACGCAGAGAAAGATCACCGCCGCCGCAAACAGCACGGGATTAAAGCCCTTGAACCTCTTCATAGCTCCTCCAATTACTTTGACATTAGGATTTGTAGGTCTGCAGTGGTAAATTTCCCGCTTTCTTATTTGCCCCAGTAGCCCACAGATTCCAGAAACGCAAGCACATCGGCCTTGTCCTCCTGCGTGGTAAATACATAAAGCATCATCCTGCCGCTACGGATCTTTGCTGCGAAATTCGTGGGGCTGTCAACGGCATAGACCTGACGAGCAGCGGTATTGCTCTCCGTCACCTCACCGGTGATTGGGAGGGTCGCAGCAGCATAGATGCGGCGGCAGCCGTCTGCGGAATCCAGCCTACAGAAGTCTAACCGCAAGGAGTCCTCATGCACGGAAACAGAGCGGATCAACATGGACCCGACGCCCCATCTCTGGCGAACGTCCTCCGTGGAGTCCACAGCGGTGTAGCCGGTCGCCACTGCGGCATTGCGGAACTCATCCAAGTCCGCAGCTCCCGACGTAAGGAAAAATTTCACGAAAAGGATAACGGCAACGAACGCAAGAAGCCAAGCCGCAAGTCGGGGAACCCACTGCTTTGCCGGGATCTTTGCAATGGCCGTTGAATCAAACCCTATATCTGTCTTCGGGACCGATTCCTTCGGCTCCTCAGTGTGCTTCTTTCGCAGGAGATTGCGAAACAGCTCCACCCCCCCAGAGAGGAAAAAGCCCACCACTGCGATGGCCGTTCCCAAAATCAGAAGTACCACCAGATCACGGGTATTGGGAGAGAGAATCGCCGTGTTCTCTTCCGGCATTTCCGGGTCGTATTTCACGGTAATGGTATCACCGACCAGGCGGGGTGATGACATACGTCCTGTGCTGCCCGTATAGGTTTTCCCGTCCACGACATACTCATATGTCATGATGTAGTAGGTAATGTGGCTGTTATGTAGTGACGAGGAACTGCCTTCTTCGCTGGAGACATCTGTGACCGTGGCCGATGTAGTGATCCAGTCCTTCTGGCGGGATTGATCAACATAGTTGCCGATTCCGTCGACAATCAGGCCGATGCCCACGATTAGCATCACTAAGCCCATGATTCGGAAATAAAGCGAAAATTTTCTATCTTGTTTTCTCCACATTCCTAATTCTTATGCCTCCTTGCTTCGCTCCATCAGCACCTCTATTTCCCGCTGAAACAGAGCCTTATCATACAGAATCTTATGCTTCGTACCAGTGGAGCCTGTGCTCCTCCATCAGATAGAAATCACAAAAAATACCATCAGGTTATAGAAAAAGTGCATCCCGGCGCAGACGTAAAAGGCGTTGTCCCGGCGGATTATCTGCCGGACCAGCAGGGCGGCCAGCCGGAAGGCAAAGGCGATGACCACCTGCTTCACGCTGCCGTTCATCGCCCAGTGTACCCCGGCAAACAGCGCGGCCGCAGCCGCCATGCTCCACACGGCCTTCCCTCTGAACAGCCGCATCAGGGTATCGTACAGGTAGTAGTTGAAATACGCCTCCTCAGCCAATGCAACGATCATCTGCACCAGGATGAAGCCGGCGGCATTCTGTATGCCCAGCCGGGGAAACAGCGAAATGTCCTCGAACAGCATGGCGACGCCCGCGAAAACCATCGCCAGCAGGCACCCCAGCCCCAGTCCCGTCAGAACCTGCCGGACCACGTTGGCGGCGGTCCGCTTCAGCCTGAAGAGGTCCGTGTCAAAGTCCCGGCGCATATAGGCGGCGCTCAGCCCCAGCACAAGGCCGTTGAAGGCCATGTAAAACAGGTTAGGCAGGTTGGCCGCGCGGCTTGTGAGAAAAAGCGCGGACAGATAGACCAGCAGGAGCACCGCATGGTGCGGCAGGCAGTGTTTTGGCAGTGCTTTCATGTTCCCTTACCTCCGCAGATAGCCGGTCTCCGCCAGAATTTCGTTGATCTCCGTCAGAGAATCCGGCGAACAGGCATAAATCAGCGTGTCACCCCGGAACAGCACCAGATAGTACACGCCGTCCGCCACTATGGTGAACATCTTGCCGCCGCCTGAGAGGGCGGTCTCGTGGCTTTCCCGCGCCCTGGGCTCCAGGTCCGGGGCCGTCTCATAGGATATCTGGTTATACACCAGGTCCACCGTTTTATCGTCGGCGTAGCGATAGCACTCCACCCGACTGCCGCCCTTTGCCCCGGCGATGGCCCGGGTGAGCTTGTTCCGGTCGATCCGCCCATAGGTCAGGGATACGTCCGCCGTTTCGTACCCCTTTTCCTGCAGAATCTGCGCAAAATGCACCGGGTCCGGCGTCTCCGTCCGCCCGGAGGCCGCGCCGCTTCCAAAGATATACAGGACCGCCAGAAGGACGCCCACCGGCACGGCGACACGAGCCGCCGTTTTTCCCAGGTGCGCCCGGCTGTATGCCCGCTCCGTCTGGTGCTTTTCCCGGAGCTTCTCCGCCGCAACGGGGTCCAGGGGATGGATTCGCCTGTAGAGTGCGCCCCCGGCGGCCAGAACCAGGTTGACGGCAAGCAGGATGCAGTTGCCGGTCATGGCGAAGGACACCCGGTCCGGGCTGGCATACACCCGGGCCAAGAGGTACATGGCCGCCACGCTGGGGAGGACCGCCGCCACGTGCATCCGCATAAAGCAGATGGACTTTTCCGGGTTGGCGCTGTACTCGTTGAAGAAGTGGACGTAGTACCACCAGTTCCGCTTTCTTCTAACGGACGACGCACTGATGCCGGAGGTGGTTTTCAGGAATTCCATATAGGTCATCCCGGTCAGATGCACGGCCTCCTGGGTCATCCAGTGGGTGCAGAGCAGGTTGACCGGCACCAGGAGAATGGAAAACAGGATACAGATCGTCTGGGTATTCACGATAGATCACGCCTTTCTTATGCAAAGATTATAAAAAAAGCAGCCTTGAAAGTCAAGGCTTTCTCACGGAGCGGAACGTACCGCGCCTTCCAAAAAAAGCGGCAAAAAGCTGTGCCATTTCTGACACAGCTTTTTGCCGTATTTGGGGGGTAAAAATGCGATATAAGGGTGATTTCACACGCGGCTTTTTCAAGGGCTTTTTCCTCCGGCAGGCCGTCATCTGCGGCAGATGCTTCTGGACGATTTCCCCCACCATGACGCCGACAAGTGAAAGCAGAACAAAAAATGGTCCCCGCCGAAGCGGGGACCGTTTTTAACATGCATCGTTTCAGCCCATGCGCCGGGCGGCGATATAGTGGGCGGAGTAGTAGGGATTGCCGTTCAGCGCCGTCAGCAGGACGCCGCCGCTGCCATAGGTAGAAGCGTGGACAAACTGGTCGTTGCCCACATAGATACCGCAGTGGGAGGCGGTGCTGGAGGAATAGTAGTCGTCGTGGAAGAAGATCAGGTCCCCGGGCTGCAGCTGGCTGCGGTCCACAGCGGCGCCGTAGCGCATCTGGTCCGTGGCCCCGTGGGGCAGGCGGATGCCGAACTGACCATAGATATACATGGTAAAGCCCGAGCAGTCGAAGCCGGAGGGGCCTGCGCCGCCGTATACATAGGGGGCCTTGCCCACAAAGGACCGGGCCAGGGCGGCGATCTCCGCCCCGGTGCCGGAGGCAGGGGCAGCAGGCGCAGGGGCGGGGGCGGCAGGCCGGGCGGCGGCCAGGGTCAGGTGATCCCCGGACATATAGCCGGTTTTGCCGCTGTACTGCACCCGGAACCAACCGTTTTCAAAGCCGGACACGTCCACATATTCGCCCCGGGAGACGGTGGCCAGCACCGCGCCGGAGGCGGCGGCCCCGCTGCGCAGATTCAGCCCGTCGGAGATGACCCGGGCCACGCAGCGCAGGTCACCGGCAGAGGACCGGGCCGTCACATAGTCCGCAGACATATAGCCGGTTTTTCCGTCATAATTCACCTTGTACCAGCCGTCCTGGCGGCCCAGGATGGACACGGCGGTGCCCCGGTTCAGCTCCGCCAGAATGGCGCTGCCGGTGTTGGCGGCGGCCCGCAGGCGGACGCTGTCCGCCGTGACGCCCACGGCCAGAACGGACGTGGAGGAGGCGGGCTGGGCAGGAGCGGCGCTTTCGGTTTTCTCCCGGGCAGGGGCCTCCGGCGCAGGAGCTTCAGCGGAAACCTCCGCAGTTGCTTCCTCCTGGGCGGCGGTGTGGATGGCCTGGGCCGGGGGCGTGTAGTCCGCCTCCGTTTCCGGGCCGTCTACCACCGGGCGCAGGTCCCGGGCAGGCAGGGTGTCGATGTTATAGGTCATGGCGTCCATCCGGGGCTGCCCGCCGGGCAGCGCGGAGATGACGCACAGGGACAGGGTCAGGGCCGCCGCCAGCACAGCGGCAGCCGCCTTGCGGCTGAGCTTCATGAACAGGACTCCTTATCGGGTGTGGATGGATCGGCTTACTTGCCGGCCAGGGCGCGCTCCAGCCAGATGCAGCCCACGTCCATGGCGGCGTAGAGGCTGTCCTTCTCGGACTTCTTCACCACCCGGTCCCGGGACTTCAGGTCGGGGTCGGTCATCTGCAGCTGGACGGACACCCGGGTGGCCACGTCCATGTCCTGCTCCTTCTTGGTGTCCAGGATCTGCAGCAGGACGATATACTTGTCGGCCATACTGCCGTAATAGATCAGGTTGTCAACGCGACGCAGGGGATGATTTTTATAAACAAGGCCGTTGCCCTTTTTAACCTCAGACATAACACTTCTCCTTTTAATAAATACTTGTAACCAAATTGTAACACATGGCCCCAGGAATGTCAAACGCCCTTCCAATGGAAAGCCAAACCCTCCGGCCCCGCCGGAGGGTTTGGCTTTCCATCCCTATATCTCCCGGTTGTTTCCGCCATGGACCAACCGGAAAAAGAGCGTCACATGCTGCCGCAGCTTTTCCAGGCACTCGCCCTCCCGCTCCGGCTGGCGGTCGCAGATGCCGATCAGGGTCAGCACCGGGGCCACATACAGCATGGCCAGCGTGTCCGGGTCCTCCGCCGCGATCTCGCCGGACGCCATCAGCGCCCGGAAGATACCGGCGTGATAGGCAAGCACCCGGTCCACATAGCGCCCGGAATACAGGGCGGCCAGCTCCGGCGAGCGAAACTGCTCGATGGTCATCATGCGGCGAAAGCGGCTGATCTGCTCATTATGAAGGGAGTATGCAAAAATCTGCCGCACCTTCTCATAAAGCGCGTCCTCGGTGATCTCCGCAAAAACCGGGATATCCCGGGACGCGCTCTGCACATGGATGTCAAGCCTGCCTGTGTCCGCCTCATACTGCGCCGCCGTGGACTCCATAATGGCGTCAAAAATCGCCTGCTTGCCCGGAAAATGGTTATAGAGCGAGGGAGCCCTGATGCCCACCGCCTCTGCAATTTCCCCCACGCTGACAGAGTCATAGCCGCGGGCGGAAAAAAGCTCCAGGGCCTTGTCCAGAATTCTCTGCTTCGTGTCCTCCTGCTTCATCATCGCGCCCCACTAACAAGTATTAGTTAGTGGTATTATAGCAATTCCTCCGGAAAAGTCAAGCCGGGAACCGGCCCCGTCACAGGGCGGCAAACAGCGCCGCGCCTTTTTTCCGCAGCCACCGGTGCAGCACCGCGCACAGCAGCAGGTTGGCCGCCGCGAAGCAGGCTGCGTATCCGGCAAAGCCCAGCCGCCAGCCGGGCAGCAGCAGGAAGCCCGCAAACAGCAGGATCGTGTAGCCCATGCCGCCGAACAGGGTCAGCATCACCGGCGCGCTCTGCTTGATGGGCATCAGCTGGTCGGTCCAGGTCAGCACCGGCATTTTCACCCCCAGGGTCAGGCCCGCCAGGGCCCCCAGCAGGGCATAGGACGCGGCAAACACCGCCATGACCAGAAGCCTCACCAGGCCCAGGGGATAGACGATGGCCGCGCACACCGCGCAAAGCAGCAGCGGCGGGACCGTCAGCAGCACCTGCATCCGCAGCTTCGCCCGGAGGGCCTGCCACGGCTCCACCGGAAGCGACTGCATGAGCCACAGGCTCTTTCCCTCCAGGGACACGGAGGGGGCCGTCATGAGATTCATGGACGCCAGGCCGCACAGCAGCACGCACAGCAGCACCGGGACGCTGCCCTCGGTATCCGCAAACGGGGCGTCCAGCATGGCAAAGAGGCTCCCGCCCTTCCACAGCACGGCGGCGGCGCAAATGGGCATCAGGAAGGTCCCCAGGCCGCAGTTGAGCATATAGGCGGGGTTGGCGGCAAAATGCGCCAGCTCCCGGTGCAGCAGCGTCCCGTCCACGCTGCGGCGGCGCAGGGCGGTCTCCCGGTACGTCCGGCGGGCGGTTTTCCCGGTGGAGGTGGCGATATGCAGGAAGCTGCGGGAGAGCAGCACCCACATCAGGCCGCACAGCGCCGCCACCGCCGCCGTGACCGCCAGCATGGCCGCCCCGCTGCCCGTGCCCACGCTGCCGAACAGGTACAGGGGATAGGCCCGGCTCCGGATCTGGGCGCCGTAGGTCCCGGCGTTGGCCAGCAGGTCCTGAAGGACGCTCTGGGCCTTGAAATAGACGAAGTAATACAGGCCGATGAACACCAGCGAGGCCAGCACGACGACGAGGCTCTTGTTCCGGAGCTTCTGGCTGATTTTTGCCGCCACCCAGCCCAGGGCGCAGGAGAGCACCAGCACCGCCAGGGAGATCAGCAGGGTCAGCACCAGTCCGCCCAGAACGGCGGACGCCGTGACCCCCACGGTGGCCCAATAGACGACCACCGCCGGAAGGATCACCACGGCGGAGTACATCAGGCCCATCAGATACACCCCGGACAGCCGGGCCGCCACCAGGCTGGACACCGGAACCGGCATGGACAGCAGCAGGTCGTTATCCTTGGGCAGGTACAGCCCCGCGTAGGTGTTGAATATGCTGCCGAAGGCTCCCAGCAGCACGGCGATCAAGCCCATCAGCGCAAAATAGAGCCAGCCCAGGCCCGCCGCCGCCAGCGGCCCGCAGAGCTTCACCGCCAGCAGGGTGAAAATGCCGCCCAGGATGCCCGCCATCAGCAGGACGAACAGCCCGATATACAGGGCCGTGGCCAGCCGGGAGCGGGCCTTGTTCTTCTTGGCGTCGTAAAAATAGGACCGGAAAATCTCAAACAGCTGCTTTTTCAGCAAGAGCTTCAGCATGATTCGCCCCCCAGCTCCAGGAACACGTCCTCCAGGGAGTCGTCGCCCTTGACCTCCTCCATGGTGCCGGAGCGGATCAGCCTTCCGCCCTGGATGATGGCCACCTTATCGCAGAGTTTTTCCGCCACCTCCAGCACATGGGTGGAGAAGAAGATGGCCCCGCCCTCATCGCAGACCTGGCGCATCATCCCCTTGAGCAGGTGGGCCGCCTTGGGGTCCAGGCCCACGAAGGGCTCATCCATGAGGATCAGCCTGGGCCGGTGCAGCCAGGCGGAGATAATGGCCAGCTTCTGCTTCATGCCGTGGGAATAGGCGGCGATGGGCTGGGCCAGGTCCTCCGTCAGCTCGAAAAGACCGGCGTATTGGCGGATGCGGTCCTGCCGGTCGGCGGCGCTGACGCCGAAGATGTCCGCCACAAAGTTCAGATATTTGATGCCGGTCATGTAGTCGTACAGGTCAGGGCTATCCGGGATATAGGCAAAGGTCCGCTTGCACTCCAGCGGCTGGGTCCGGATGGACTTGCCGTCCACATAGATTTCCCCCTGGTCGAATTGCAGGATACCCGCCACGGATTTCAGGGTGGTGGTCTTGCCCGCCCCGTTGTGGCCGATGAAGCCGTAGATCTCCCCCGGGGCGATGTGCAGGTTCAGGTCGTCCACGGCTTTTTTCTCGCCGTAGGCCTTGGATAAATGTTCAATTCTGAGCATCTCGTTCTCCTCTATTCAGCAGCAGTCGGATTTCGTTGGCGGCTTCCTCCGCGGAAACAGCGTCCGTATCCACCCGCAGGTCGTGGGTCTCCGTCTCAAACTGGCCGTATTTCCGCTCCAGCATGGCGGCCACCGGGGCGGGCAGATTCCCGTGCATCCGCGCGGCAAACCGCTCCTTGATGGTGGCAAGGCCCGCCGTCACCAGCACCCGGACGCAGCCCTCCGGCAGCAGGGCCAGCTGGTCCTTTTCGGAAATGACGTAGAGGATCGTCTCCTCGCCGCGCAGCTTCTTCTGGAACAGGGCCGCCGCCATGCTTTCGCTTTTGGCCAGCTTCAGATAGTCCTTTCCGCTGAAAACCTCCGCGGAAAGCGACGGGGCCAGCGCCGCAGCGATGGTGGATTTCCCCGTGCAGCTGTCTCCGAATAATGCAATTACCATGATCGTTCGTCCTTTCTCTCGTTTCACCGGCTCCCCGGCCCGTCTGTGGGGGAGGAGATCAGCGTGATCTGCCGCTGACGGCTCTCTTCCTTCACGCCGATGTCCATATACTTCAGGGCCGTCTGGTTGATCTCCGTCAGAAAGCCGGTGAATTCCTCATCCGTCAGGGTCAGGGTGCAGGTGGTCATCAGCAGCATATCCCGCCTGGGGTCGGCCCCGCCGCCGGAAAAATATCTGGCAAAGGAGGCGCTGAGGCCCAGAAGCGCCGTCTGCACCGCCGTGCCGTCGTCGTCGATCTCCAGGGCGCTTTTGTTCAGGCTGTAAATGCTCTCCACCGTGCCGCGGATGCGGTTCTCCCCCACCACCGTGAGAATGCCGCTTTCCGTCAGCAGCTTCATGTGCCGGTACAGGCTGGCGCCGGGAACATCCGGCAGGGCCTTCCGGATCTCCTTGACCGTGCCGGTTTCGTGGAGCAGCAGATACTGAAAGATCCGCTGCCGCACGGGATTCATGACGATCTCCGCCAATTCCATATGGTGCTCTCCCCTTTCATCGTTCTACAATTCTATTGTATTCTCATTTTTGAGAATGTCAATCGTTTTTTTCATCCCCGCGCAAAAAAGGCCCGGCTGCCGCAATGGGTAACCGGGCCTCAACCATCCGTATATGGTATAAACGGGAATAAACTTCGCCAAAAGAATTCAAAGCGAAACAAAGACACCGGGAGGGATAAATTGCCTCTATAGATGCGCCTCGCAGAGCTCGGAATGGAGGGGAATTTTCCCCTACTTTTTAACCCATTCATCGCTCCAAACCCGGTTTTCCCCTATGGTTAACCCATTAAAAATGGGATAGAGAGCATCAAATTTCCTCAAAGGGGAACAGCGGAATCAAAAAAGAAAAACCCTGGAAACCGTTAGCTTAACAGTGATAAGGAAGTAATTCAACTTTTTACTGTTGGCTGACAGATTCGGGTGTGCAGAGCAACCTCAAGGTTGCAAAAGCTGTCTGTTTCCAACAGAAACGGGCAGCTTTCCTTTTATATCAACTTGTCATAATATGGAGGATTTCATCATGAGCAAACTTATTTCTTGTGAGTTTAATATCGACACGGCTTGCGTGGAGCTGCTTTTCGCTGATGGCAGCATGATCTCTATTGATTGTATTGCCGTGGAGAACGAGATTGCAGACAACCGCTTTGACCGTGCCGAGTTGGATTGGCTACTATACAACAAGCCTCTGGAATACGCCGATCTTGTCCTGAACGGCGGTATTGAGGAATACTGCAAGACTTCCCGTGAACATAGTACGATAGAAGATTGAACTTTCATACAAAGCGCCATAGCAGACGAGGCCGACTCGTTCGCTATGGCGCTTTTTGATTATAGGGAGTAGCCAGCCCTTTCGTATTTCTCACAGCGCGATGTGCCGTGTGGCGCAATCGCTCACATAGGGATCATGTGTCACAACAACAATGGTTT
>OFOK01001250.1_pt1 | contig 20442 bp, 12 predicted proteins | sample 1542001 | NCBI WGS metagenome assembly OFOK01 (sample SAMN04209242, study PRJEB22552) | human gut metagenome | biome: gut; material: feces | host: Homo sapiens | place: USA: Oklahoma
TTCGTTGCCTTTTTCCAGGTGGTAGGTATAGTCTTCCATAAAGGTGGTGCCGCCCGTCTGCCCCTCGCTCATGGCCTTTAGGATGGCCGTCATGGCCGCCGCCTTCCAGTCGCCCTCGCCGCCGTAGCCGTAACCCTGGGCCATCAGGTGCTGGCTGGCAAGGCCCGGCAGCTGGCGCATGCCGTACAGGTCCTGGAAGGTATTGCTGAACGCCATGCAGCCCTCGGCCTCCAGCAGCTTTTTCATGGCGATCTCCTCGCGCGCCTGGTAGCGCACGGTGCCCATGTCGTCCGTGGCAAAGTCGTACTGGGCGCGATAGGCGTTCATGAGGGCGTCGATCTCCTCCCCGGTCACAGCGCGCATCGTTTCTACCAGCTGCCCCACGGGCCAGGTGTTCACCTGCCAGCCCAGCTTCGCCTGCACCTCCACCTTGTCGCCCTCGGTAACGGCCACCTCCCGCATGTTGTCGCCGAAGCGCATCACTTTCAGCGCCTTGCTGAACGCCGCGCCCACGGCCGCGCGCATCCAGCCGCCCAGGCGCTGCTGCACCTCCGTGTCCCGCCAGTAGCCCGCGATCACCTTGCGCGGCAGGCGCAGGCGCGCCCCGATGAAGCCATGCTCCCGGTCGCCGTGGGCGGCCTGGTTCAGGTTCATAAAGTCCATGTCGATTTCTTCGTCCGGTATCTCACGATTGTACTGCGTGGCGAAATGGCAATAGGGCTTTTGCAGCGCCGCAAAGCCGTTGATCCACATTTTTGAGGGGCTGAAGGTGTGGCACCAGGCGATGATCCCCGCGCATTTTGGGTCGTAGTTCGCTTCGCGCACCACATCCGTGATCTCCCGGTTGGTCTTGGCGGTGACCTTGTAGGCCAGCTTGCAGGGCAGCTTCCCCGAGGCGTTCAGCACCTCGGCCATCTCCGCTGCGCGTGCCGCCACGGTTTCCAGCACCTCCGGGCCATACAAAGACTGGCTGCCCACCACAAACCAGAACTCATAATCTTTCAGGCGCATCTTCGCTCCTCCTTATTGCAGGGCCTCCGCAGCGGCTTGTTCCGCCGCAAGGCCCTTTTTGTAGCGTTCCATGAAGCGGGCAAAGCCCGCGCGGTCTGTCTCCTGCGGGGGCTCAATGCTGCCTTTCGCAGCGGCGAACACGCGGTCCGCCAGATAGCGCTCCAGCGTTTCGCCTTTTCTCCTGTTCAGCATATATGCCGCCAGTACCGCCATGCCCCAGGGCCCGCCCTCGCCGGCTGTTTCCATCACAGCCACCGGCACGCCCAGCGCACCTGCCAGCAGCCGCTGGCCCACAATGGGCGTTTTGAACAGCCCGCCGTGGCCGCACAGTGTGTCCAGCGGCACGCCCTCTCCCTCCAGAAGAATGTCCATGCCCAGCTTCAGCGTGGCCATGGCGGAATACAGCTGTGCGCGGGCAAAATTTGCCAGGTTAAGCCTGGCGTCCGGCCGGCGCACAAAGAGCGGGCAGCCCCGTGCAAGGCCGGCCACCGGTTCCCCCGAATAACAGTTGTAGTTCACAAGGCCGCCGCAGTCCGCCTCGCCCTCCAGCGCCTTTTTATAAAACAGCTCATACAGCGCCTGCTTTGAGAGCGCCGCGCCCGCTGCCCCTGCCATCTCGCCCAGCAGCTTTACCCAGGCGTCCAGGTCGGAGGTGCAGGTATTGCAGTGTACCATGGCCACCGGAGCGCCCGCGGGTGTCGTGACCATGTCGATCTCCGGGTACACTCGGGACAGCGGTTTTTCCAGCACGGCCATGGCGAACACCGACGTACCCGCCGACACATTGCCCGTGCGCGGCGCCACGCTGCCCGTAGCCACCATGCCGGTGCCCGCATCGCCCTCGGGCGGGCACAGCGGCACACCGGGGCGCAGCGTGCCCGTGGGGTCCAGCAGCTTCGCCCCCTCCGCCGTCAGCACGCCCGCGGCCTCGCCCGCGCGCAGCACGCGGGGCAAAATGTCTTCCAGCCGATAGGCAAGCTCATGCGCCTGCAGCAGGCCGTTGAACCGGCGCACCATCGCCGCGTCGTAATCGCACGCTGCGCTGTCGATGGGAAACATGCCGGAGGCATCCCCCACACCCAGCACCTTTTCACCTGTAAGCCGCCAATGTACATAGCCCGCCAGGGTTGTGAGGAAGGCAATATCCTTCACCTGCCCCTCCCCGTTCAGCATGGCCTGATACAAATGCGCGGCGCTCCACCGCTGGGGGATGTTGAACCCGAACAGCTCTGTCAATTCCGCGGCCGCGGGGCCTGTCGTGGTGTTGCGCCAGGTGCGGAAGGGCGCCAGCTGCGCACCGTTCCTGCTGAAGGGCAGGTAGCCGTGCATCATACCCGAAACGCCCATGGCCCCCACCGCTGTGGGCGGCGTGCCGTATTGCGCAGCAAAAGCCGCAGCCAGCTTTGCGTAGGCAGCCTGCACGCCCGCCCACACCTCGTCCAGCGGGTAGGTCCAGCAGCCGTTCTCCAGCCGGTTCTCCCACTCGTGCGCCCCCGAGGCGAGTACCGTGTGATCCGGCCCAATCAGTACCGCCTTAATGCGTGTGGAGCCCAGCTCAATGCCCAGGGCGGTCCTTTCTGTCTGCAATGCCTCCAACCTTTCCATCAACTCCTCTTCCGCACCTCCGGCCGCAAGCACATACAATCCTTTTTACAGGCCAAACATTGTAATGTCAATGCCCTCGATCATATATTGGCCGGTGCCCACCTGCATCATAATAAAAATGAAGGAATTCAACAAGGCCCCCACCCAGACGTTGCCTGTTCGTTTATAGGTATAGCGCGCAATGATCGGAGAGAGTGTCAGCGGCACGAGCATCGACCACACCACGGTAAAGGTCGAGCAGGCTTCTCCCGTCAACAGCGAACCGGTGGCAAAAAGGGCGGAATATTCCCGGAAAAGCAGCAGGCCCAGCCCAAGAACGTTTCCCACGCACACAATCGCTGTGGACGCCCATTCCGGCAAGTCTTTAAAACGGGTATTTGCATTCAGGATCGCGTTCACGATATAGAAGGGGGCGCAAAGCAGCAAATAACGAAGCATTACAAATATTTTTACCGGCCGGAACGTGGTAAAGTCGATGGTGGCAATCACGAAATCGACATTAAAAGCGGCGTCGATGCACCAAAGGACCAGGTGAATCGCACAGAACACGGTGAATGCCATCAGCGCGGACTGTACAAGCTTGTCCGCAGATAACTTTGCCGGGTCCAGCGGGTTTTTCCAGTGATAGCTTTTATCTTTACGGTTAAGAACCATTTTTATCTGAGAAACAATGTAGATTGCCAGCAGTGATACAAGCGCTGTAACGAAAGACCAATACCCCAGCGCCCCCGAAGTGTGCGCCGCATTGGGGAAGAAATTGCTGGAGGGGATCAGCTTGGAGCCTGCAGCAGTGCATGGTACCATTGTCAGATAAGAAAAAACGGTAAGGAAAATGAACATGCAGATAAGCGGCACCGATTCCTTAAGGTTCCGGAAAGACGGAAGCCCCTTTTGATCGCTGATGATCAATGCCTCCTGATTGCCCCGCAGCCTTTTGAACATCGGCGTGAACAGCAGCAGGTCAAAAATGGCCAGCGCCAGCACAAACCAGCCCGCAAGCCCTACCGCTAAAAACGCTGTAAACCAACCCCAGATCTGATGTTCGGAAGGGATGTATGCCGCGCCGCCGGGAACACCAAATGCTCCATAGAAGAAATTCACGTTCGTTGCGGTGCCTGTTTTGGAGAAAAGCGCGCCGGGGTGCGTGTTTGCGGGGTGATACAGCACCCGGCCGCCGATCCCCTCAAACTTTGTTCCTTCCGCCACCTCATGCGCCCCGCCTGCGTCAAACCATATCCCCGTCGGAACTTCCGCTGCGTCAAACGCGGGGTATACCTCCTGGATCCAACCAGTGGCGATCGGGGAACTTGTAAACGTATAAGACCCAACATAAGTAGCGTCAATTTCATCATACTTTCCCACGCTGAGGCCAAAGGTAACGCCGTCTATCGCGCCGGGCTGCAGATCATAAATCCCCAGCGTGCCCTGGGCGCACAGCCACGCCTTGATCTTGGGATTTTCTTCGCCCAGGTTAATCACGTTGATCACGGCGGCAGAACCATTGTTTCCCCAACTGTGGCCGGTAACTCCCACCTGCGTTTCATCCACACAGGGCATGCTCATTGCTAACTCCACCATCGCCTCCATGCCCATGGTATTGTGGGTGAGTGCGTCCACCCCCTTATCTGTCTTGCCGTGGCCCATCGCGTCGAAGGCGATCACCACAAAGCCTCTGCGCGCCAGCTCAATATAGATCGGCGCAGTGGTGTCTTTATTCGACAGCCCGCCGTGCATCATCACCACGGCAGGCGCCGGGTTTTCGGGGGTGGCATTCTTCGGTACCAATACCTTATAGGTCATTTTCTCTGTTGTGCTGGAGGTAAAGGTGGCTGTAATATTTTTATTTCCAGCGATATTGTTCACAGCAATGGTTTCCGCCACTTGGGCAAGGGGTTTGTTGTTATAATTCTGAACGTTGATCGATCCGCCGCCGGTCTGTACCAGGCTGGCGCCCAAACTGCCTGCAAAACAAAGCACCAAAGCGATTACAAAAAGAATAAGTGCTCTCTTTTTCTCCTTTAACATCAAAACTCCTCCTTTAACACATCCGATCTTTTTCAGGCCTTTCCCTTACGCTTTTTCCATTCCTCCTTTTTCATCGAACTGGACAAAAATTAATCTTTCCTCTTTGCGCCGGCAGCAAAGAAAGCTCCTCTGTTTTTGCAATATCCGTCTTTATTTATAAAATTTTTAAATCTTCTAACACGAATATATAGTTTTTGTTTATTTATTGAAAGAATTGTGTTGTTGAATCATAGACATTTATTGATTTTTTCCTGTAATTGTTCCATAATGGACTAAAAAGGGGGAACGTCCCCATGGCGAAACAGGAGCGGCGCGTTTTTGATAAGGATACACAGGTCTGGGTTCACCGCTACAAAAATTTGCACAACCTCGCGCATTGGCATTTTGAAAATGAGCTCGTCGTCTGCCAGGAGGGATCCGCCGAAATCCTGCTGGACGGCTGCTTTTATACGCTGCACAAGGGCGAGTGCGCGTTTTTCCACGCGGAAACCGTGCACAGCATTTCCGGGCTGCAAAGCAGCTGTGTGGCCGTGGCCCAGTTCGGCGAACTGCTTCATCCCCCCTGCTGCTTAAAAAAGCCCATCTTTGTAGATCGTTACAATGCAGCCGAGCGAATGACCGAGCTGGATCAGGAGTATCAAAAAAAGTCTGTTTTTTACACGGAAAAGGTAAACGCCCTCATCACCTCACTGCTGGCTGATATCTTTCGCGGGGAGGGTTGGGTAACGGATCCACCTGCCATACGGCCCGCTTTGGCCCGTTATAAACAGCTTCTTATTCTGCTGGAGCAGCCCGGCTGCGAATTCGACTTTTCGGGCGCCGCAGCATTCATGTACATGTCCGAGGCTTATTTTTCACGTTATTTCAAGCGCATTACAGGCCTCACTTTCTCCCGTTATTTGAACATGCTGCGTGTGGATCGCGCCATTGAGCTCCTTTCCCAGCAAGAGAACATCACCATGGCCGATTTAATGGCCCAATGCGGCTTTAACACCCTGCGCAACTTTAACCGTGTTTTCAAGGATATCACCGGCTATGCGCCCAAACAGCTGCCCCCGGGGTTTACGCTGAACCGCCGGGCCCTTTTCACCGATGGAACCAGCTTCGATCCCACGCTGGACTCTTCCATTCCATTGACAAAGTAGCCTTCCCTTTATGAACGAAGGGGTGCGGAGCAAGGCAGCGGCGGTTACCTGATTGTCCTGCTTTATCATATCTTCTTTTCGATTCCCACGATCGGCCGGATCGACCTGTCCATGATGCCGCGGGGGTGCAAACCCAAAACAATCAACTGCGCCGTGTGAAAAAGTTGCGGCCAGTGCAGGGAAGTTTAAACACCACAAAACCCCTTGCAGACCTGCAGTCTGCAAGGGGTTTTGTGGTGCGCTTCCAGGGGCTCGCACCCTGGGCCCGCTAATTAAGAGCCCGCCGCTCTGGTTATAGTAGCACACTTGGTTAAATTGTACTTATGCGCTAATTTCACTTTCCATCATCTTTTTTTCTATTTCTTTAAGGTATTGCCGATCAAATTCCTGTGCATATTCGCATTCTTTTTCAGATGTAAATTGATCCAACTCATAACAAACATATCTCGCTTTATCCATCTCATTCATCTCTTTATATTGCATTATCTTTGTAATATACAAATATATTTGCAGTAAGAATTCCATCAACTTGCAAGAGTGGGATGTAGTCACATCTTTACAAACTGTATTAGGCAACGGTTTTTCCAGCTTTAACAATAGGGTTTGAAATGCATTGGGCTCTTTTGACCCACGCAATACTGCTGAAAAATCAGTAAGTTCTTTCCAGCGTTCTCTATATGCTTCTGCATTTTCCCCAAAAGCCCCATAGAAAAATTCTTCCGTCAGTGTTTCAAACGAAAGTTCTGGTTGAACTAAAGCGCGTGCCATTACATACAATGGAAAACCCGCGCAAGCAAATGATCGCTGAGCCTGACAGTTAATGATCCCCCCCAAACCATTCTTGTGCAAGTTTTTCACATCGGTATAAACAATCTGCGCTTGGACAAACTGTCCCGGGTCATTATAATCGCTGCAATAATAGTCATAGTCAAAGCTATTGGCCAGCGGTATCTGATTGCTGCTTCGATATTCATTCCACGCTTTGAGAAATGCCATCATCTGTGCATTGTTATGCGGAAAATGCTGATCGTTTAAGACATAGGGCGGAAGTTCTCCGGCATCTTCCACCGAAGGAAGCGGCTCCAAAAAAGAACGTTCTATGGGTGCAAACATAAAGATAAACCGCTTGGAATGATTCAGCCGTTCACGCTGCGGCGGCCATAATAATTCATAGTAACTTAAAAATACAATTTTCGTATCTAAATTTCGCGCACTCAGTTTCTGATCCAAAAGGTTCAGCATGCGAATATACGAATCCGCCACACGTTCGCCTCTGCAGCGTTCACATTCGCACTTATTGTTCATGCCGTCATCCAGCCAAAAATGCACAAAATCCACTTCCGGGTGTGCCTGTGCGTAGCGTACAACCTCATCTGTCAGGCATTCTTGAACGCTGGAATTGGAATAGCACAAGGCCGAAATAAGCGGGATCTCACGATTAAGTGTGCGCACGCCATTTCGCTCGGCCAGTACAGACCGTTTGTCTTCAGGCCACGCATATGGCTGCCATCCCAGCCCCGGTACCCCGTAGCACTCACAGGTAAATCCATGCCCGGCTGCATGATAAAGCAACCCATTTTCATGTGCTGCAGCAGAAATTTTTCTTACAATGTCACGGCAAATTTCCAAATTGAACGTCCACGGCGTCATCGCGCTATTCGCCGTGCATTCATACCAGCGTTGAAAAAAGTGATAGCCTTCCCGGAATTGCATGAAATAGCAGTTCAAACCTACCTTTGGCATCCATTCCAATAAATCAAGCGTATTTTCCAGGTTGCAGGATCCCTCAATGCAAATTCCTCTAAAGCGATGCGCCGCCTTCACCTGAAGTTTCGCGTGCAGTGTGTGTGCAGCACGCAGCGGGATGCGCTCCGATGCAGCTCCCGGCCGCACGAATGCACATCCGTTTTCGCGCAAAAAGTGATATACCGCAATGAGAGCCGTACGTGGATTTGACGCCCAAATATTTCCCTCGGCGTTTTTCACTTCTATTTTATAGGCGTCATCCAACTCTGGGTCTGACACATCAAATTTTTCAGGCGACACCCAAATCTGAATCGCATGCGTATTTTGTGTCATTAAATAAACATAGCGATCCAATGCCGCACGCGCTTTTTGCAGAACCCTTTCGTTCATCGGCTTCCGTCCTCTTTCTGCAGATCTCAAATCGTATACGGCATTTCTTCTTTTTTCTCCCGCAAGACCCATTTTCCGTTTGTAAAATCAGGAAACGGCACCGGCATTCCCGACAGAGAAACCGATTGTTCCGACAGGGTCGTAACCGCCATCCAAGTGGCTGCATCGTAAATATCCAATGGAAACGGCTTTTGGTTGCGCACGCTCCATGCAAACGCTTTCATCAGCAGATAGTCCATCCCGTCATGTCCGCCCTGTACACCTGCTTCCAAGAACCGACGCCATATGGGATGTTCATACTTTTCGATGTAAGGCCGCACATCCTCCCACTTGTGCGCAGGGCTGACACCATCGATATAAATGGACCGGTTCAGTTCCATCCATACCCCTTTTGTGCCATGAACAGCATTGCTCCGGCTATATGGGCGAGGCAGCGAGGTATCATAACGGATGACCACCGTTTCCCCGTTTGCACATTTCAGCACTGTCGTGATAAAATCCCCAAGCTGAAATTTTTGCAGGCCGTCGCCGTATGAACGGCCTGCGATTTTGTTTAGCGCAACCGCTTTTGATGCCGTACAAGACAGCGTCAAGAATCGATTGCCCCGATTGATATTCAGATATTGGGAGATCGGGCCGATTTCGTGCGTCGGATATAGATCCGCATTCCGATGCCTGTGGTGGAACGAACGCTGGTGTCCACTATCAATCAACTTTACAGTATTAGGCCCCAGCTCGTGCTGGTATCCGCCCTCGCAATGCACCACTTCGCCAAATAGTCCAGCACGGATCATCTGCAGCACTGCGAGTTCATAGCGACCATAACAACAATTTTCCAGCATCATGCACGGTGTACGCGTGCGTTCCCAAGTTTTCACCAATTCCCAGCACTCATCAATCGACGACGCACCAGCCACCTCAAAACCGGTTGGAATTCCTCTTTGCATTGCCTCCAATGCGATCGGGACATGCTCATTCCACGAAGTTGCAGTCACCACAGCGTCTATTTTCGTTTTATCCAAGGCATCCCGATAATCGCTCACCGCCCACGCCTCCGGCTGATGTGCTTCATATAGCACACGCCGCCCGGTTTCTAATCGAACCTCGTCCGGGTCACACAGCACTGTAACCAAAATATCTTCTGTGGCAAACATTGTGCGCATCAACTCTGTGGCACGATCCCCCAGCCCGATCACGCCTACACGCACTTTTTCATTCCCCATCACTGCGTCTCACCTTTCATAAGCCAATAAAAAAGAGAGGCGGGAGTATCCCCGCCCCCCTTGTCCCCTTTTCAAAAAACATTATCCCATTGCGTCATATGCTTCTTGATATGCTTTCAGATATTCTTGACGGCCGGCTGCATCCAGTTTTTCCTGATATTCTTCCCAGCCTTTGTCAATGTCCAATACGCCTGTGACAAATTTTCCTTCATATTCCGCAATAACGGCCTGTAAATCCCCTTTGCAGCTGCTGATTACCTGTGCCTGTTCCACAGAGAGCGGAACCGCTTCCCACACGGTCTCCGGTTTATAGGCATGGAAACGTTCCGTGCCTTCCAGCGAAGTCCAATACGTTTCTCCGCCCTTAAACGTCTCGTCCGTTGCAAGAGAAGGATTGTGCCCCAACGGATAGAGAGAATAACGCAAAATTGCCTGATCTACCGTCATTCCGTCGGGATTGTTCTCAATGAGATCTGTCAGCCGTGTATGACCTTCTTCGTCGATGATATAAGACTCTCCTTCAATGCCCAAGAAGTAGTCATATGCGCCCTGCTGTGTATAATTGTAGTTCGCCCATGCCACCATGGCAGCAGGATCACCACACTCTTTGGTGATGATTAAACCGGGCTTTTGCGCCACTTTGCCGGAAATATATGCCCAAGTCTGCCCCGCCGGGCCGATCGGAGGCGCATCCGGCGCAATAAATTTGTCGATCATACCCTGCCCGCTTACTGTAACCCACGCGGCATGAGCACCATGCTTATCTTCATGATGGAGATTGTCAAACAAAATATAATAGTCGGCATCGTAAAGATTATGTGAAATGAGTCCTTCATCCCAATATTGTTTGTACATTTTGAGAAGATCTTTCATCGTGTCGTCACCACGCCAGAAACGCAGCGTGTTGCCGCTGGAATCGGAAGGATCCGCATCGATGTAGGTATTGGAGGTGCCTCGATTCATTAGTCCATAAGCGCCTGCAAAAATGTTGATAAAATTTTCCGAATCGCATAGTCCCAAGGGAATTTCGTCTGTCGGATCCCCATTGCCATTGGCGTCATTGTCGCGAAACGCTCTGAACACATCCAAATATTCATCCAAAGTTACAGGCATTTCTTTGCCGACCGCTTCAAGCCAATCCGCATTAAAATATATCTTGCTCATTTGGATGCTTTCAGAATCAAAGATGTAAGGAAAGCTCCATATGCCACCGCCCATACGCAGATATTTCAGCAAATCGTTTTCCACACAATAGGCGTAAAAATCGGGTGCATATTCTTCAAGATACGGTTCGATATTCACAAACATTCCATTTGTGCCTTGTGTCACCAGCTCCGAGTCACTTAAGCCATACGCTTTAAGCACAACATCAGGCAAATCATCTGCGGCCAGGAGCGTGCTGAATCGTTCCGCAAAATTGGTATGAGTGATGGTTTCCCATTCAAAGTGAATATTGGTGTGTTCTTCCATATTGATAAAATACGGAATTTCATTCGGGGTTTCCCATGCGCCTGGCCCCTCCGGAATCGATGTCGCAGCCAGTATGCTGAATGTTTTCTTTTCCGGCAGCACAGGATATCCCGCCGGATCCATCGTAAAAGTGGGCTCGCCTTCATTTGCTGGCGTGTTGGATGCTGCAGCACTGCCGGACACCGGCCCGCCGCAGGCTGTCAAACATAGCACCAGCGTCAGCGCAAGAGACAGTAGTCGCATTTTTTTCATGGTTTTTCCTCCTTTGTTCTTGGGTTATCGTACACTTCCACGGAAGCGTCATCCTTTAATGGCGCCAATCATAACACCTTTGGAAAAATGTTTTTGCAGGAAAGGATACAGGCAAAGTACCGGGACCGTAGATACGACGGCCACTGCGTATTTAATTGATTCCGCGGTGCGGATGCGATCCATTTCACCGGTGTTTGCCGCGCCGCCCGACATCATGCTGGAGACTCGCGATGTGCTGGTGATCAGAATATCCCGGAGAATCAACTGCAGAGGTTTGAGTTTTTGATCCGATATGTAGACAAGAGCACTAAAATATTCATTCCAATGCATTACGCCATAAAAAATGATCATGACTGCTATAATCGGCAGGGAAAGAGGCAGTACGATCTTTGTGATGATTTTTATGTTACCGCAGCCGTCTATAAAAGCAGCCTCATGCATTTCATACGGCAAACTTTCAAAAAAGGAACGCATTACAATCATGTTGTACACATTCACCATACCAGGGATAATCATGACCCACGGCGTGTTGATGAGATTGATTTCTTTGTATACAAGATACGTTGGAATCAGGCCGCCATTAAAAAACATCGTAAAAGTCAACACAATAGAAATGACTTTCCTGCCCACAAAGTCTCTTCGGGAAAGCGGATACGCGATGGCGATTGTGCCCACCAGATTCAACAGCGTTCCGGCAACCGTATAAAAGATGGTATTGCAGTATCCTGTTACAATCTTGGGATCCTGCAGTACTTTCTCATATGCCTCAAAACTGAACTCTTTGGGCCAAAAAATCACATTTCCTTTCATCACCTCGCTTGAATTGCTGACCGAAGCGATAATCACAAACCAAAGCGGATAGAGGATAATCAGCAGCAACAGCGATATCAAGATCAATATCACAATGTCATACAGGCGATCCGCGTTTGTTTGCTTAATATGCTTGCTTTTCATCATATCCCCTCCTCACCACAAGCTGGTCTCGCCCAGCCGTTTTGAAATTGCATTCACCATCAGCAAAATGACACAATTAATGGCCGAGTTAAATAGTCCCACTGCCGCAGAAAAACTAAACTGATATTCTGTAATGCCCTTGCGGTACACAAGGGTTGAAATAACGTCAGACATTTCCATGTTCAAATTATTCTGCAGCAGGAATACTTTTTCAAAGCCTACGTTCATCACATACCCGCTCTCCAAAATCAGCAGCAGAATTGCGGTAGGCATGAGATACGGCAAAATAATGTGCCGTATCTTTTGGAACTTGCTTGCACCGTCTATCGAAGCTGCTTCTAAAAGCTGTATATCCATGCCGGAGAGTGCCGCCATATAAATAATCGTGTTCCAGCCTAGGTTTTGCCAAACGCCGGTCCACACATATACATGTTTGAAGTACTCGGGCGTATTGAGAAAATTAACGCTCTCTCCACCCATGTGCTGGATCAGAATGTTGATCAATCCCGTATCGTTGCGAAAGAAAAGCGTAATCATACCACACAGCACGACCATAGAGATAAAATGCGGCAGATACGTGATTGTCTGTACCGCCTTTTTAAATCGCCGTGAGCGCAGGTCGTTCATCATGATTGCCAGCGCAATGGGCAGCGGAAAATTCACCGCCAAGGAATAGATGCTGAGCGTAAGCGTATTACGCAATGTGCGGCCAAAATGCAAGGATGTAAAAAACTCTTCAAAGTGTTTCAATCCTACCCATTCGCTGCCCATTATGCCCAAGTTCGGGCGGAAATCCTTAAAGGCAATAATCACGCCATACATCGGCCAAAAGATAAAAACGGCAAAATAAATGAGTACAGGCGTTATTAAAAGATACAAACTCCAGTTGCGCCGAATGGAGCGTACCAAACTTTGTGCTGACTGATGCATCTTTTGTTCTCGATGAGATCGTATTGTTTTCGATTTCATAATTACCTCTACTTACATCCGCCTGCGTATTTTCATTCATTGGTGCATCCTGCCAAGGCAGGGTGCACCTGGGCACCTAAGCCAATTATTTGTCGTTCCAGTATTCCTCTCCTGCGGCCTCCAGCCACTCGGGGATATGGTTATGGCCAATGCGGTAAATGCCCAAATTTTTAATATAATATAAGCATTCATCCAAATCACGAGGACAGCCAGCATTTTTTATTTTGATGCGCTCCCCTACGATCTCATGGATCGCACGCACGCAATCGGTCCCCACATTGACATCGGCGTTCACGACCTCGTCTGTGTAGCCAAAATTCCCTGTGGCATATCCGGTAGCCTGTTTGACGTAATCCGCCCCAGAAGCGATCACTAGTTCACACGCTTTGGCAAGTTCTTCCCGCGCCTTCAGGTGAGGCGTTTCAATGATTACTTTTACGATACAATCCGCTTTCTTTGCCTTGCAGGCATTTACCACTCTTTTCAACTCATCCAGCACATAGTCATACAAGCCGTCTTTGAAGCGCGAAATATTCATCACCACATCAATCTCGTTGGCACCATTGTCCAAAGCATCCAGCGCCTCAAACACTTTCGTCTGGGTGGTATTGGCGCCCATCGGGTAGCCTACCACGGCGCACACGCCCGCCGCATCGCCAATGATGCTGCGCGCAAAAGCCACTTCGCAGGGATTGCAGCAAATGCAGGCAAACCCGTATTTTACAACCTCGCGGCATCGCTTTTCCACCACTTCTCGGCTGTTGTTCTGCCACAGAATGGCATGATCAATGGTTTTGCAGAATTCCTGTTTGGTCATTGTTTTACCCTCCTCATCGTTTGTTTTTCCTATTCTTATACCGCGCCAGAACCCTTTAAAGAAACATACGGTTTATTATAATACTGCCAAATGAACCTTGACTGCGCTTTGTCATAATGGTAAAGCATTCCATTTACCGTCACCACGTCCGCCTTTTCTGAAAGGGCTGTGTCCTGTATCTTGCTTAGCTGGATTTCCGGCAGGAAGAAATCATAGCAACGGCTATCGGCACTTCGTCCAATATAATGTGCGGAACGCCACTTGCCATCACAATAGGCGTATACCACCCGTTCCCCCGTCAGCATAACCAGTTGGTCGAACTTCAGCGTAATGCGTGTTCCCGCCTCGTAAGGCTGCAAATATGTCCGCTGCAGCCGCACTGGATTGAGCGGTGTATCGTCTTCCGAGCAAATAAAATTCAGATCCATCTTCTGGAAACTAAGATGCAATGCGCCGCTGGATTCATATACGACCCCCAGCATATCGTCTGTCACCGGACACAAAAAGCAGTAGCCGAACACGCCCGGTTTAAACAGGCGAGAGTAACGCCATTCAATATGTCCTCCCTCTGCATCATCTTGGAAAAAGCCCAGCTTTACGGCCCCGTTATAATTGCCCGCGCGGGAATCGCTGCTTGCGTACACGTAGGCTGTCTTTCCATCAATCTTAAGGGGCCATTCGATGATACTCATACTGTAAGTTGAGTGAAGTTTCAAATCGTGGCACACTACAGGCTCAAATGTTTCCCCACCGTCTTTGCTGGCGGCCACGGCAACACAGCGCGTTGGGTTTCTATAATTTTTTGCATACAGCAGCACAGTCCCGTTTGGAAGTTCCACGCCTTGCGATTCGCTTGAATCCAAATCCCAATTATCTGCGGTCTCTGCGTGATATACCTTCCCATCATACAAGCGATCGTCGTTGATGGTGTCTCCCATACGCCATGTAGCACCGTGGTCGTCGCTGTAAATAAACATTGGCGATTCAATGGAATACTTATTGAAGCAATATGTCTGCATCAGCAAACGCCCTTTGTGCGGACCGTACTTCAACTGGATTCCCGTTCCCGGGCCGCATCCCCAAAAGTGCATCCATTCTTTTTTCAGCAATGGGTTGAGATCAATTGGTTCCGACCATGTTTTTCCATCATCGTCACTGTACAGCATGATTAAAAAACTTGTAAGCGGAACACGTAGCGGACATTTTTCAGTATATGTATACCCAATCCATTCTCCGTTTTTATATAGTTCGGTTCCGTCTTTGGATGCAGTAAAGCCGGTGCATTGTCCATCCCGCGTAACACGACCATCCGGCTGCACCAAATAACGCCGGTTGGCATCATCCACAAGAATTCGCTTTGCGCAGCCATCCTCTGTTACGTAACCGATCCCGCTGTCACTTGTAAACACCGTAACGTTTTCGGGGTATGTGCTTGTCAGCAAAAATATCCGTCCCGTTTCTCTGTCCTGCACCATGCAGCTGTCAATGGCCTGTGCATTTCCCGGGAACTGAATTAAATTCTGCGCGTGCTGCCACGTTTTTCCCTCATCCTCGCTGCGGCGCATCACCAGATGGATACGGTTGGGATGATCCTGCGGCCCCTGAAACATCTTATCAAACGAGACAAGCAGTGTTCCTTGGATCGTGCGCAATGGAACGGGAATACGGAAGTTGCCCGCACCTTGATATCCTGAATAACACAATTGCTGCGGTGGGAACAGCTTCCCGTTCTCTGGCACGCGCACCCGGAAATCCGGTACGGTTTGCCCAGTGATTTCGCACAGGTAGTCGTCCGCAAGAGGTTCTTTGTACAGTCGAATAAAATCAATGTCTCCGTGATACAGCATTTCCCGCTGTTTCATTTTTTGCGCATCCACCATTTTACCAACCAGAACCGTATCGATTGTCCCCTGCTGAGAAATATCTCTGAGGAAACAAGCATTGCGATCGGCTTGTTCCCGAATCAAGCGTCCATTGAGGTACACACGGTATCCCTCGTGTGCTTTCACACGTACTGCAAGGGTATTTACCATATTCACCTGTATCTGGTCATTGGCATTAACAATAATGGTGTGAAAATCGGCCTGATCTTTGGACACCACCTTTTTGACAAATCCAACCATAGACCCAATTACAATATAGATGCTGAAATATGAGGCAACATATTGAGCGTTTACAAAAGTCAGCAATGCCGCTCCTCCGGAGTGCAGCTCATAATTTCGGAACCGGATGAGGATCGTTCCCTCTTCCAATGTCAAATACGGGCGAATCTGTGGGGTGATATCAGGTGCTTGGCAGTTCACTGCGCACAGGTTTTCAATTTCAAAAACCGGAACAGGCTCTTGCATCATGACAATTCTCCTGGTAATTTTATTATTTTTTTGTTGCATTTAGGAAATAAACTGTTCATAATGTAAATATATCACATATTTTAAGAATTAAAACATGGTGAATTGAAAGAAACAACATGGTAAATTAGACCAAAAGATATCCGTAATCGGAAAGGATCATTTTATGAACGCTTCCTGCGTATTTGAAATTGAAAATCTGACGCAAGTGCACAAAAGAAACATTGATATCACCGCCAATCTTTCCGGAATCACGGATCTTTGCAGTGGAACTGTAATCATCCGGTTTCGGCACAGCGAAGTTCCCAGTTTTGCACCGCTATTGAATATCGTTAACACCCAATATCCATCATCTTATTTTTTGCTGTACACGCAATACGCACATCGTGTTGGACTTATGCGGAAAACCGTAACGGAAAACGGTATGCATACGCATCTGCTCAACATTTACGACAACCACCAAGCGCAGATCAATTTGCTGAACACCCTTGCCTGCACCATTGAAGCGGGCGTTGGCTACCAACTGTATCTCAATGGAGTTTTATTAAGCGAATATCGAGATCCAGATGCTTGCTTTTTGCAGGATATCCTAAGCTTTGCGCCTCTGCGTGCAGCACTGATTGGAAAAGCAATGGAATCTCAAAAATTGGAATATGATCGTGCAGCGTTTCTTGGGGATATTGATTTTTTACATATTTATGATGGCGTTCTGCCCTCACAGCAAATCCTCGCCATTACCGGTCAAACCGTTCCCGACACTTCTATATTCATCTCTTCCAATACCTTCTGTTCACAGCCCTTACAGCTTTTTTACCCCGGATATATGGGCGCCCCAAATTACCGCATGCCATCACTATTGCAAACCAAATCTGGTACACTGCTGGCTGCCGTGGATCAGCGTATGCACGGCCCTTTGGAACATCCCAACAAAATTCATATCGTTTTGCGCCGCAGCACAGATTTTGGGCGTGGCTTTGGCGACGGAATTTCCGTGGTAAAAATGCCGGAAAACTCTCAGAGCATTGATAGCTGTATGCTGCAGGATCAAAATACCGGACGTATTTTTCTGCTGACCGATCAGTTTTCAGAGAATACCACACTTTTTTCTGTGCGGCCGGGAACCGGATATGAAATCATCGACGGCCATCCTTATCGGCAGCTGTTGGATGACAACGGCGTTAAATACCTTGAAAGTGCCAGCGGGACAATCACTTGCCAAGGAAAGTCCACTCCATATATGACCAAGCGCGGCTATGAATTGCTACACAATGAAGTCTCCGTCGGATATATTTTTTCCGAGCGTTGCCCTTTGCGCGTTTACCCCACGAGTTATCTTGTTTTTGTATACAGCGATGACGACGGGCAAACATGGAGCGTGCCGCAGCCGCTGAATCCATTTGTTAAAGAAGACTGGATGACTTTCCTTGGGTGCAGTCCCGGAAGAGGGATCCAACTGCAATATGGGCCGCATGCCGGACGGTTGATCTTTCCCGTATACTATATAAATCTTCACGGCGTACAATCGTCTGCGTTGATATACAGTGACGATCATGGACACACCTGGGTTCGCGGTGAATCTTGCAACGACCAGCGTCTTTTCGAAGGAGAACTGCATCATTCCCGAACGCTTGCAGACAAACATCTTGACACCAATGAATCGCAAGCTGTAGAACTTCCCGACGGAACGGTCCTGCTTTTCGCCAAAAGCCCATTCAACGGCACAGGTCGTGTGGCCGTAGCGGTCAGTGAAGACGGCGGACACAGTTTCAATTCCATCCTGCGCTTCGATGCCGCTCTTCACTCCACAGACAGCCTCTCCGTCATTTCCTGTCCACGCAAAATCGATGGACATTATGCGCTTCTTTATGCCGGCGGAGACTCGATCAGCGGAAGCTGCAATGGTTCTGTTAAAATCGGATTGCTGCACGAAGAATCGGATTATGAGATTGAGTGGCGCTACTCCCGTTTGGTGAAGCCCGGAACATTCGGACACTGCAGCCTTTCCATGATTACCGATACAATTGTCGGCCTTTTTTATGAAAGCAGCGGCGGACTGGATGTTTCTTTTATTCGTATGGACATTCCTTTTTTAATGGCAGAAGATCACCCCCTTCATCCTGTAACATTAGAACAATTTTCATGCCAAGCATGGAAAGGCGGCGTGCTTTGTACACTCCGCCTCAATCAACCTGTAATGCTTTGCGGCGATCGATCTTTAAAAATTCAGCATTCGCACAGGACCGCAACCGCGCACTATCACTCCCGCAGCGATGATTGTCAAAGCTATAATTTTTTTGCACCAAATATTGCGCCGCAGGCGGTTACCGATTTTTCTATTTCAACCAGCATGAAACTCTTCGCTACCAATGGGATGTGTTATATTTATTCACAAAAGGAAAAACAGTTTGTTTGGCAATACTATGCCGACGAAGAAACCGTTTTCTTTTCCCTCTTTTCTTCTCACATCGATACGTTCGATGATGGCAAGCGAATCGTTTCACACGGTGAAACTTGGCGCACCCCTTCATTGGATTCTGCCACTTTTTCCGCGCGCACCAACAGTACCCCCTTTGGGTTACGATGCAATAGCGAACAGATGGTGCAAAGCATTTTGCATTATGTTCATATGAATTACGCTTTACCGCTTACGCTCTCAGAGATTGCGCGAAGCATTAACGTAAACGCCGCTTATTTAGGCCGCATCTTTTTCAAACGTGTCAATCAAAGTTTCAACAATTATTTGGCGTCTTATCGCATTACACGGGCGCGTGAATTGCTTAAAGACGACAGCTTAATGATTTATGAAATTGCTCAAATGGTAGGATATCACGATATAAATCATTTTTATAAACTTTTTAAAATTCACACCAATATGAGTCCCGCTGACTATCGAAAAAAAATATTGAATAAAAGCTAAGCTTCAGATAATTTTGTATTGCCAACAGTAAAACAGATCCGGACAGCGCTTGCTTAAACCACATTCTACCTTATCTCAAAAAGCCCATCGCCGTTGGATATAGGCGACAGGCTTTTTGGTTTGAATTGTGGGCGATTGAATTTGTGGGATATAAAAAAACCACTGTTCATGTAAAAATGAACAGTGGTTTTGTGGTGCGCTTCCAGGGACTCGAACCCTGGGCCCGCTGATTAAGAGTCAGCTGCTCTACCAACTGAGCTAGAAGCGCATGTGGTGACCCCTGGGAGAATCGAACTCCCGATTTCGCCGTGAGAGGGCGACGTCTTAGCCGCTTGACCAAGGGGCCATAGTGACGGAATGCTTTTATATTATACTGGCTAAGAAGGGGTTTGTCAATAGGTTTTCAGGGCAAATTTCTTCTTATTTTTTTCCTCTTTCCCCTGTTTCTCACAGTCCACGCCGGCGCCTTTTATTCTCTGTTTTTTCAGGCAACCCGGCTCCTCCAATGTGGCTGCAGCTGGGCTCCGGTGCCCTCAAGGGGCGGCTATCCCCCGCCGCAGGCCGCCGGAAAGCCTCTGCGGCGGAAGATAGCCGTATTTCTGCATGCGCTGCACCACCTGCGCCTGGCGCTGCGCCGCCAGCTCAGGGCTTTTGGTGGGTGCGTAGGCGCTGGGCGCATTGGGGATCCCCACCAACATAGTGGCCTCGTAAAAGCTCAATTCGGAGGGTTCTTTTCCAAAATAGCCCTCCGCTGCGTCCTTTACGCAGGTGTAGCCGTCGCCAAAGTAAATCGCATTCACATACAGCTCCAAAATTTCGCGCTTGGTGCAGCTGTCCTCGATCAGCCAAGCCATGAAAACCTCCGCGATTTTGCGCTCAAACCGTTTTTCCTGTGTAAAGTACAGGTTCTTGGCAAGCTGCTGCGTAATGGTGCTGCCTCCCTCGGCAAGGCGCCCCGCCCACAGGTTGTTCCAGGCCGCCCGGCCAATCGCAAAAAGGTCCACGCCGTGGTGGCTGTAAAAGCGGTGATCTTCCACTGCGACCACGCCGTTTATGTAAACCGAGGGCAGCTCGCTGAGCGGTGTAAACCCGGGCTTTTGGCGGATCTCTTCAATCTTTTGGGCCAGCGGCGCCTCGTTTACTGCCGAGCGATACATCCAGTAGCCGCGGCCAAGCACCCACAGCACGCCGCACAGCACGGCCGCCAGCAGCCCTGCGCCCATCCATTTCAAAACCTTTAAATATCGCACGGTATACGCCCTCCTTTTCCCGTCCGGTCACAATACCTTTTCCGGCTGTGACTTTATTATAAAAGGAAGAGGCGCTTGCCTGCCATCGAACGGGCTTACAGGGGGCTCGGCACACTTACATTTTTGCAACAAACCGCCTCTTGCCCGGACTTTGTGCGGAGTGCAGGCCCAATGGAGGGACGGCAAGATCGATGAAACCTGGTAGGCAGCGCGTCATTCAGGCGGTGTTCAGGTATCACGCCGCAAGGGGGCCATCGCTGCATTAGAAAGCGCGCAAAAAAGGAAGAAGCCCTGCGGGAAGGAGTAATCCTTCCTGCAGG
>OFOK01001284.1_pt1 | contig 19952 bp, 25 predicted proteins | sample 1542001 | NCBI WGS metagenome assembly OFOK01 (sample SAMN04209242, study PRJEB22552) | human gut metagenome | biome: gut; material: feces | host: Homo sapiens | place: USA: Oklahoma
GCTACATACAAATATATTTCCCCGGAAGGCGTGCGCTATGAGAAACAGCGTTTTTCGGACAAGTCTTTCCGCTGGCGGCAGCCGGACGGGAAAGGCGGCTGGAAGTACAACCGGCAGGGAATCACCCCCACGCTGTACGGGACAGGGGAAAACCCTCTCCCCGATCATGTGTATTTCGTGGAAGGAGAAAAGGACGCTGACAATCTGAGGGCGCACAGTGTGGCTGCAGTCTCGCCGCCCGATGGAGCTAAAAGCAAATGGAGGCCGCAGTATACGGAAGCCCTTAAAGGAAAGCATGTCATTATTCTTCCGGACAACGACAAACCGGGCCGGGAGCTTGCCAGTAAAGCGGCTGAAGAACTGGCGGGAAAGGCGGCAAGCGTGAAGGTGCTTGACCTTAAAAAGGAGTTCCCGGAACTTCCCGAAAAGGGGGATATCTCCGATCTGTTGGCCTCAATGCCCGCCGAGGACGTATTCATGAAGCTGGAAGCCCTGGAACTGGCAACGCCGGAATGGAGCGAAGAAGAGGCGCAGAAAGAAGACCCGTTTCTTTCCTGCTTCAGAACCCTGGACGCCTTTGAGGAAGAAGAACCGGAATGGATCATTCCCGGATGGATCCCGAAAGAACAGATCACCCTCTTAGCCGCCGACGGCGGAGTGGGAAAGACTACTATATGGTGCGATATCTTATCCGCCCTGAGCAGTGGAACAAATTGCATACTCGACCCTCCGGGGTATGTTCGCAAACCTGAGAAAGTGGGGTTCCTTACCACGGAAGACAGCGTAAGAAAGAAGCTGCGGAAAAAGCTGCGTATAGCCGGGGCTAATCTGCATAATATCGTTTCGCCTGATTTCCTTACAGACAAAGAGGGAAACCTCCGGGATATGAAATTCGGCAGCGAAAAGATGCGGCGGTTTATCGCCTCATTTAAGCTGGTAATATGCATATTTGACCCTGTGCAGGGCTTTATACCTCCGGACATCAACATGGGAAGCCGGAACGCTATGCGGGACTGTATGGCCCCTTTAATCAGCCTGGGCGAGGAATACGGGACAACCTTCCTTGTGATCTGCCACACAAATAAAAGGAAAGGCGCCTGGGGACGGGACAGAATCGCAGACAGCGCCGACCTGTGGGACATCGCCCGCTCTGTAATCATGGCAGGAATAACAGAGGACAGAAGCACGCGCTACCTTTCCAACGAGAAAAACAACTATTCCCAACTGCAGGAAACCATCCTTTTCACTATAGGGCAGAACGGCCTCCCCCAGCGGATAGGAACCACATGGAAGCGTGACCGTGAGTATATGCAGGATGCCGTTCTGGCAGCATCAGCCCCAAAGCGGGAAGACTGCAAGCAGTTTCTTTTGAATCTGCTGGATAAAAACGGCGGGCGCATGAAGTCTAAAGAGATGGAAGAGCAGGCGAAAGAAGCGGGATATAGTGGGATTACATATCGCAGAACTAAAAGCGATTTAAAAAGTTCTGAAGCTATCCGTTACATAAACGAAGGGTTCGGGAATGAAAAAGTCTGGATCGTGGAGAAAACAGAGTTCTCAGAACCGGACACCTTTTCACCCGAAAACAGCTTAGGGGGGTCTTCTATACAGAAATGAGACAGATAATGAAAAAAGTCAGGTTTTATCTATATTCTATTTATTTGCTCATATGAGAGAGTAAGCAAAACAAATGAGCGAGTAAAGGGCGTTATCTATCTCACCTGAGCAAGTAAGCAAACCCGCATGAATACTGAGTTTTTTACTTATTCGCTCTTCTTCCTCGTTGAAACCACCCCCACCAAATAAAGGGAGACAAGTAAGGAGTGATTTTATGATTCAGTGGATACCAAACAAAAAACAACTTCCGGAGAAAAGGACTGCCCAGACAGATACACAGATCACCCTGGCGGGGGCTGTGCCCTGACCACAGCCCAAGAACTGGGTATGAAGATCATCGACCTGGGCCACGGTAATATAGGAATGATGTTCATTCCGAAACAGTAAATCTCAAACGGGAAAAGAAAGGAGACAAAGCAGATGGAACCGCGTAAATTCTGCCCCTTATCGGCTCCGGGGCCGCGCGAAGTTATGTGCAACGACGCTTGCGCCTGGTATGACGTAAGCGCGCAGGGATGCATCATGCAGGGTATAGCGCAAAGTTTGGAAGACCTTAGCAGCAATGTGGATTTGCTGGAAAGGAAGATGGAAAAATGAAGATCGAGGAAACCGGCATTGAGTTGGAAAAAAGCCCTGAAATGCTGGCCTCTGCAAGGAGATTAAGCGATTACATACGGGAGCTTCCCCTCACCGCGGAACAGAATGACAAGCTGGTGCAGATGCTTCTTGACCATGTGGGGGACGTGCAGAGATGCGGCTTCAATCAGGGCCTGAAGGTAGGGAAAGAATTCGCCGGGTGGGAAGGTCGGGAAGCGCCGGGCGCGAAAGATTTTCACAGGCTCTTGCAATAAGCGCCTGACGGCGCGAGCGCCTGATAGTGGTAGTATTTGGAAAAAGAAAGGGGATACAGCAATGAAAGAGAAACCGCATGAAAGAGAATTTGCCGGGATCCGGTTCCTGTGCTTTGAAGGGGATGAGTATATGGCCTGTTATTTCAGGAGCTGGCCGGATGTTATAGCGATCCGGCTGCCGCCTGACATGACCGAAGATGAAGCGATCCGGTTAACCCTTGAAAAAAAGGAAAAGGGGCTTTTCCGGACATTGAAGGAGGGACCGAAGAATGACCAGTGAAAGCATGCAGCAGGAGCTTCTGCATATCATCCAGCGGAACAGCCCGGATTTTCTCCGGCGCTTGCTGGTCAATGCCCTGTGCTTAGAGAGGGCCGTTAAAGGATCTGAAAAGGGGAAAAAGGTATGACAGATCAGGATTACAGGCGGGAAATTCTTTTTATGCTGGATAAACAGCCCGCTATGCTGAAAAAGGTATTTGCCTTTGTACGGATACTGTTCTTCAAATAAGAGAAAAGGAGGCCCAGCAATGAAACAGAATATTTTCACAGATATCAGAAAAGGCTTTGAACTAATGCGGACAGCAAGAAAGGCCAGAAAGGAAGGGGAGGAAATCTGTGTCCAAGCTGTCAGAGAACTGCCGTTGCTGAAAGATACAGTCCCGGGATTCCTGTATACAGTGGAAGGGTGCGTTTTGGCAAACATGGGACGGGAAGTTTATTATTCAGTAAAAGCCAGGTATGACGCTTTCCCGGAAAAACTGAAACACCGGCTTGCTTTTGCACCAGAACGGGGAGATTTCAGAGACCGGGCCATATTTTGGCAAGCAGTGCTGAAGGAACCCCTTCCTAAAGAGAAATACTTCCCCGCTATGAAAGCCCTGTACCAGTGGTATAGGCATTTAAAAGATGTTGACAGGCAGAAGGAGGAGACAGAAAAAGCGCCCGGCACGGCGGCAACCATGCAGAGCGCAACGCAAAAAAACAAACTACATAATCACAGTACCGTAGATCAGGCGGTTTGTCAAGTATCCAGGTGGGGCGAATTATGAAAATTAAGATCACCCACGGGCCGGAGGAACAGGAGAAGGCCGAGGAAGTATTTCAGGCAGTGCAGAGACTTCTCCCCCGCTCCCGGCGGCATGAGACAGAGAAGGATGGGCGGCGGGTTCTGTACCTGACTGCTAAACCATACGAACAGGGAGCGAACAAAGAGAAAGGCGGGGCTCCTCAAAAATGAGGAAACCCCCGCCCTTTTTCTGCATCGAAGCCAGAGGGAAGCGAGAGAAACGGGCAATGATTGACTCCCGTTCTCATGGGACAATTTGTCCCAGAAGCCCGAGAAATGGGCCCGAACAGCTGCAACGAACTCCGAGGGAACGCCGAAGGCTTGTAAACAGACCGGGAAAATGGTATACTATACTTATAGGCGCAGAGTACCGCCGATAGGCAAGCCATTCAAGGCGTAGGGAAACAGCTTCACCGGCTGGAACCCTGCGCCTTTTTTATCTCCCGGCGGCAGGAGAGTTTCCCCCTCCTTTCGTTCTTGCCCGGGGGGCTTGAATGGCCCTTATGACCGCCAGAAAGCCACAGAAACCAACGAAAGAAAGGGGTAATACCCATAACACCACGTAAAGAAAAAGCTCTGCAAGCCCTCCTGGTGAGCCGTACAAGGGCAGAGGCGGCAAAGGCCGCAGGAATTGGAGAAAGCACCTTGAGAGAGTATATAAAAGACCCGGAGTTCTCTGCAGCATATAAGCGCGCCGCCGCCGGCATCATGGACGGGGCCACAAGGCAGTTACAGCAGAACTTGACCGCCGCTATTGACCGGCTGGCCCAGATCGTGGCCGACGATGAAGAAAACAGCATGGCACAAATATCAGCGGCAAAGACTCTGCTTGACTATGGCTTGCGGTTCACGGAGTTTAACGACATTCTGAAAATGCTGGAGGAAAACAATGCGCTATGACCGACTACGGGCCAGAGTAGAGGCCGCGATAAAGACAGCGCCAGCCGGGGCCGCTATTGTCATACTGAATGACGATGGGACATGGACGGCCATATATGGCACACCCCGGACAGAAGCAACCTTCCCAACAGAGGGACAAGCTACCCTCCATATCAAGGCGCACACAGCGCCAGCAACCCCTATTATTGTAATTGATTTTTGAAAGGAGATTTTCACCAATGGCAGAAATGAAACTGAAAATCGAGACCCCCGAAAGCACTAGGGCCAAGATTGCGGAGAAGATGGGCCTTGACCAGCCTTCCGCTTTTGATCTGGTAGACCGCAGCCGGTACGCCGATGATGAAAGTTACCTTGATGCTGTCATCAAGGCCGACATGGAGCGTAATAACCCGGAGTATCAAGCGGCCCGCCGCAGATTGAAGCAGGAATACCGGGAGCGCATGGAGTGGGAGCAGAGAACGGAGCAGGAGGCCGCATATAAGGAAATCCGCTCCACAGTGCAGCTTGATGGGCTTGACCAGAGAGAGATTGACACACAGGCGGCAGAGATGGCCCGGAGGGATTTGGCAGCGGGCAGGATCAGCGCCAGCGGCTTGGGAAAAGCCATTGAAGATTATGCAAAACAGTTGACTGAGAAGCGCAAGGACACCAAAGCCAGCAGCCAGCTTTTCAATGCTATGTTGCGGGGGCAGCGCTAAAACACCGCGCCCTTAATTTGTAGACACGATAACGCGCGGGGGTGATCGGATGCCGGGAACAGCACAGAAAGAAGCCGCCGCGGAAGCCCTTGCCCTTCTGGCCCAGCAGGGGGACAAAGAAGCCGCCGGGCTCCTGTGGGAAAAGGTATACAAGCTGTATTACATGAAGGCGGCAAAGATATACCAGAAACGCCGGGAGCAGTTCATCCGCTGCGGCGTGGAGTTGAAGGACATACAGCAGGAATGCTTTCTTGCCTTTCAGGCTTCCCTGAGAGCCTTTGACCCGGCGAGAGGGTACAAGTTCACGGCGTGGATTTCCTACCCCTTACAGGGCCGTATAAACGCCCTTACGCACTGCCAGGGGAATATGAAGCCCGAGCCGCTGGACAGCGCGGACAGCCTGGAAAAGCCCATCCCCGGCACAGAGGAAGACCTTACCATAGGGGACACCTTAGAAGACCCGGAGGCCGGGGAAATGCTCCGCGATGCTGAAGACCGGGTATTTACCGAAGAGCTTCACAATGCCCTCATAGAATGCCTTGCAGCGCTCCCGGAAGCCCAGCGGACGGCTATTGAAGGCCGTCACTTTGAGGGAAAGACGCTGAAGCAGTTAGGGGAAGAGCGGGGATGCTCTCCCGACTGGATACGGCAGAACGAAAGCAACGGCATGCGGAAGCTGCGGCAGGGGAAAAACGTTCTGAAGCTGAAACCCTTCATGGAAGAGATCACTGCGGCCAGGGCATACCAGGGCACGGGCTTCACGGCCTGGAAGAGCCGGGGAAGCGTGGAAGAGCGCACAGCGGAGTATAAGGAGAGCAAGGGCTGGCTTCGCCTGCTCAGGAGCCGGGGCAAAATTACGGAAAATCACGCCGAATGAGGGCAAAAAGAGAGACCAGCGGGAAACCGCTGGTCTTTTCTTATTCCTGCAGGTATTCTTTGAGCCGTGCAAACCATTCCGGCGCCTGGTCGGCGGTCTGGATAACTTCCCCATTCCGGTATTCCCCCACGGCCCGGAACCCGTTTTCGTTGTCAAAGAAGACGGCTTCGTCGCAGTAAGGAAGTATCCTTTCTACATCCCGGAAACGGCTCTCAAAGCGTTTTAATACGTCTGCCGGTGGAATATCATGCCCGCCCTTTTCCACGCGGTTCTGGATGCGTTTAAGGCTTTCCTTTGATGTATCAAGGCCCACATAATACAGGCGGATATAATATCCCTGCTCCCTTGCACGGCGGGCGGTTCTCTCTGTCCGCCGGCCGGAAAGCGTGGTTTCCTGTGTGAAGCAGATTCCTTTTTTCAGGCAGTCTTCTATTCTGGCAATGGCTTCTTTGCCCCCCTGCAGCCGGTTCCCGCCCATGGACACGGTAATTGTATCCACGTCTATAATCCGGCCCAGATCGGTTGTTTCAGCCTTTAGAACGCCTGTGAGGCTGCTTTTCCCTGTGCCGTTTACTCCGCCGATGATGGTATACGTCTTCATTCCTGGGCTTCCTCCTTCACATATTCCAACAGATCACCGGGCTGGCAGTCCAGAAGGGCGCAGATTTGCGCTATATTATCTAATGAGATCGTTTTGTTGCATCTCAAAGACTGGATTACTCCCTCTGAAAGCAATTTATCTTTTCTAAGTCTGTAAGTAGAAAAGCCTTTGTCCTTCAAAGCCTTTAAAATGTCGATTTTATAAACAATAGGCATCTTCATTACCTTCTTTCCGGGCCTCATTATAAAAAGTCCCTTTTTCACTGTTTGGATGTATCACGCTCCATGGTTTCAGCGATTGCTCGCTTTACAAATCCGTTCAGGCTTTCGCCTCTTGCCTCTGCGTGGGCCTGTATTTCAGCTTTCTGGCCTTGCGGAACACGTATTTTTATCTCATCCTGCGTTTTTAAATATGTTTCATTTGCTCTTTTACGCGCTTCACTAATTGGAGCCAAACAGAACACCTCCTATTTCTTCACTTATAATATACCATAAAATTCGTTGTATGGGAACATACATAATACACAAATGTATGGGTACATGTTTGGCTAGTATGTCTATTGAAATGTATGGGTACATGTACTATAATTATAGATGTAGTCAGGGGGCGGAAAGGAGGCCGCCAATGAAATTTAAAGAATTTCAGAAGCTTTCAAAAGAAGAGCAGAAGAAATATTTTGAGCAATATAAAAAAGAGTGGCTAACTACTCGCAATAGCTAACCACCCAACAGCAAAGGCCTAACCACGCAAAGATCAGCCCCCTGCTACTTCATTTTAACATAGAATGGAGTAAAGCGCAATGTAATAAGATCGCTTCCTTCATGGGGCGTGGATTGAAAATCTATCGTGTAAACCGCGTTTTAAAAAAATAAACACCAAATAAACACCATTTCAGAGAAAAAGCAAAAGAAAAGCCTCTGAAAAATCCAGCAATAAAGCGGTTTTCAGAGGTTTTGTATTTGGTGCGGATAGCAGGACTTGAACCTGTACGCCCTACGGCACCAGAACCTAAATCTGGCGTGTCTGCCAATTCCACCATATCCGCATGAAAAGTATCGAAGAAATCCGAAAAGCAAAAGCTTTCAGACCTCCCCGATGCTTTTATTATATCCAAAGACCAGCGGGAATGCAAGCGTTTCCGCTCATTTCCCCAATACACCGTCTTTCAGCATGGACTGTGCCGCCAGCATGGCTCCCAGACGGCCGCTGTGGAAGTTCAGCCCTCCCTGCATCCAGGCCGCATAGGGCTCCCTGAGAGGCGCATCTGCCGAAAGTTCGATAGATGCTCCCAGCGTAAAAGCCCCCGCCGCCATGATCACCTGGGAATCGTAGCCGGGCATATCCCAGGGCTCCGGCGTCACGAAGGAATCCACAGGGGCCCCCTTCTGCATCCCCTGGCAAAAAGAAATAAGAGCCTTTTCTTTCCGCAAAAGCACAGCCTGGATAATATCCGCCCGGGATTCCAGCGGCTCCGGCGTCACGCCGTATCCGAAACGGCTGAACAGGGCAGCCGTAAAGGCCGCCGTTTTCAGCGCTTCCCCTGTAACGTGAGGCGCATGGAACGCACCCATAAAGAGCTCCCTGTTGTTTCCCAGAGTAGCGCCCACTTCCCGGCCCGTGCCGGGGGTGGTGAGGCGGTAGGCGCACATTTCCACCAAATCCTTCCGGCCCGCGATATATCCGCCGGTAGGAGCGATGCCGCCTCCCGGATTTTTGATCAGAGAGCCCGCCATCAGGTCGGCACCAACAGAGAGAGGCTCCTCCTTCTGCACGAATTCACCGTAGCAGTTATCCACCATCACGATACAGTCCGGAGCCTTCCGCTTTGCGATCGCCGCAATACGCCCGATGTCCTCCACAAAAAGCGAAGGCCTGAGGCTGTAGCCTCTGGAACGCTGCACATACACCATCTTCAGCCCCGGGTGGATCCGCTCCTCCATCGCCGCATAATCCGGCGTTCCATCCTCCTTCAAATCCAGCTGTTCATACCGGATCCCAAACTCCTTCAGAGAACCAATGCCGTTTCCCGTCAGCCCTATCACGCTCTGGAGCGTATCGTAAGGGAGCCCCGTCACGCTGAGCATGATATCCCCTGGCCGGAGAACACCGAAAAGAGCTACCGTAAGAGCATGAGTGCCGCATACAAAATTATGGCGCACCAAGGCGTCCTCCGCCCCCAAGGCATAGGCATACACCTGGTCAAGCGCTTCGCGGCCTCTGTCTCCATAACCGTAACCGGTAGAAGATACAAAATGGCTTTCGCTCACTCCCGCCCGGCTGAACGCCGCCTGCATTTTCTGCTGGTTGTAGCAGGTGGTTTCATCGATCTTCTCCAGCGCGGGAGCGATCTGCTCCATAGCCTGTTCCGCAGCCCGCCGGATAGATTCGTCAATCTCAAAATAGGGATGCAATATCAATTTTTTCACCATCGCTTTATGTACATTCCAGCAAGCCGTCCACATCTGCGAAACGGCCTGCCCGTTTTTTAATTTTTCAGGGTTTTGATCCTATCCCTCCGCATGCTTTTGTGCGTTCTATGAAAGGGAAAGCTGCAGGAAATCTCCTTCCTCCCGAAAGCCGAGGGACGTATAAAACCCCTTGTTCTCCCCTTCCGCCCTGAAAACCCAGAACGACCCAACGGCAAGCTCCTCGACGAGCTTATTCACAGCCTCCGTCCCCAATCCGCGGCGGCGGAATCCAGGATGGACCGCCACGCCGGAAAGCAGAGCGGCTTCCTCTGTGACTGCAGGCGCTATAGCCGCAGCCGCCGGCTCTCCCTCCCGGTATACTGTGGAAAGAAATGCTGCGCGATGCCGAATCCTGTGAGAAAGATCCAAGTAAAAAGGTTCGAAAGCGGGAGGATGGAAATTTTCTGAACGGCAGAAGGAAAGAAGCCTGTACACTGCCCGAAGATCCGGCGCGCCTTCTTCTCCTCCCGGGAAGGCCCCCTTCGCTTTTCCGGCGGCCGTACCTTCTCTTCTGAGGATCCGCCCGCGAAATTCCTCCGGAAGCCCCAGCCGTTTTCCGCAGAAAGCAGGGCAGAGAACTTTTCCGGCGCCGGTCATGGGAAGAAAAGATACGATCTCCTCCCATTCCTCTTGACCCGAGGCAGTTTTCCCCGACGGAAACAGCAGAAGAGCGTCGTCTACAAGGCCCAGATACAGGCCGGAGCCCTCCTGCTCCCAAAGCCTGAAAGCTGAAGAACAGAGGGCGCCGTATCCCCTGTATGCATTCCAGGCCGCCCAAAACCGGCAGCCAAAAGGATCGCTTTTCAAAGAGGAAGGAAAAGCCTCCCCCTCAATGAGACGGATCATATGTGGATTTCAGGCGGCGAGAGGGCGATCCTTTCCGCCAGGACTTTCACCAGCTCTTCCGCATGATGAAAGTCCTCCGCCGAAATCATGCTGAAAGCGGAATGGAGATACCGGCAAGGCAGGCTGACGGCAATCGTGCGGACTCCCGTCCCCGAAGGGGCTATGGCTCCCGCGTCGTTGCCTCCAGCCACACCCAGCTTCGGCTGGCAGGGGATCCCATTCTCTTCAGCGGTATGCAAAGCCATACGGTAATAAGCCCTGTCGTAAATGGTCCGCCTGTCCATAAAGCTCACCACAGGGCCCTTTCCTACCCGGCAGACCTTATTTTCCTCCGATACGCCGGGAACATCCGCCGCCGTGGTAGCCTCCACTACGATGGCCGCCTGGGGGTTCACAGCATTCGTCGCCGTCTGAGCGCCATATAACCCCACCTCTTCCTGCACTGTAAAAACAAAGGTCATATCGCAGGGGAGATCTGATTTCAGAAGATCTATCAATATGGTGCAGCCCGCCCGGTCATCCAGGGCTTTGCCGATGATACGCCCTCTGGAGGCATCCCAAATAGAATCAAACACCGCCCGGTCCCCCGGGGAGACCCAACGGGCCGCCTCTTCTCGGCTCCGTGCGCCGATATCAATGGAGAGATCCTCCACCGGCATGGGCTTGTCCCCATCCTTTCCCTTCATGAGGTGAACGGGCGCACAGCCCATCACGCCGTTGACGGGACCGTTTTTCCCCATGACCGTTACGGAACGCCCGCAAAGGACCATCTTCAAAATGCCGCCCACCGTATCGAATTTCAGCAGTCCTTTTTCCGTTATATGGGTCACGATCAAGCCCACTTCGTCCATATGGGCGCTGAGCATAAGCCTGGTTTTAGCGGGCTCTTTGCCCTTCTTTTCCGCTATAATATTTCCAAGGGGCGTAACGGAAACCGAATCCGCATGGGAACGGATTTCCTCCAAAACGGCCTCACGCACTGCTCCCTCTTCCCCCGACACGCCGGGAAGGGAACAGAGTTTTTCCAAAAGCGCCAAATCAGCCACGGCTTCCCACCTCCTTTACGTAAGCCGCTATGAGCCTGGCGGTGTTTTCCACATCTTCCAGATCGACGGTCTCAATAGCCGAATGCATATTGCAGAGAGGAATGGAGATCAGCGCCGTGCGGACGCCCCGGCCCACAACGGCTACAGCCTCGCTGTTGGTGCACGTGCGGCCCCCGTACACATCCGCTTTATATGGAATACTGTTTTCTTCCGCCAAAGAGACGAAGCGGCGGCTCATTCCGCCGTCCAAAATAGGGGCAAAGCCAACCGTAGGGCCCGCGCCGAGAGGCTGGCTCACCGTCTCCGACACGCCCGGCTGGGCGGCAAACCCCACGTCCACCACAACAGCCTGGGTAGGCTGCATACGGAAGCCTCCCGTGCGGGCGCCGCGTCCGTTTACCTCTTCGTCACAGCTCAAAAGCACCGTCACCCGGCAGGATAGCTCTTCATCCTTGAGCAGCTGGGCGCACCGTATCAGCGAAGCGCAGCCGACACGGTCGTCCAGAGCGCCGCTGGAAAGCCTCCCGTTCAAAAGCATCTTGGGTTTCATCCACATAAGGGCTCTGTCCCCCGGGGAAACCAGCCGTCCGGCTTCCTCCCCGGAAAGCCCCACATCGATATGGAGCTCGTTTACAGGAAGAAGCTTTTCCTCTCCCTTCATCAAATGAGGCGGCATGCAGCAGACGATCCCCGTCAGTTTTTCCTTTCCATATACCGTGACGGCGCTGCCGGGCATAAGCCTCTTATCGATCCCACCGCAGGCATCCACAGAAAGGAAACCGTCTTCATCGACCCCTGTGACGATCAAGCCGATCTGGTCGATGTGAGCGTCCAGAAGAATATGTTCTTCCGCATCCTTTTTTCCGAAATGCATATATACGTTTCCTACACTGTCGATTTCCGTCTCTCCCAGGGCCGCCAGTTCTGCCGCGGCTGCCTTAGAGGCGAAAAGCTCATCCCCGGAATTCCCCGGAGCGGAGCACAGCCGGAAAATCAGATCCCGCAGGGCGTTTCTTCCCCCCTCTGTTTCCGTTTTTTCCCGCTTATCTTCCATTTTTTCGTTTCCTTCCTTTCTTCCTTTCTCCATTCCCGCCTTTAATTCCTGCGTATACCGATCCGGCGGCATACCGGCCCGCCGTTTCCCGCAGCCGGACGGGAGCTGTTGGGGAAACAGAATGAATACTCCTTACGTCAGCCTGTTGACAAGCTCTTTAAAATGATCCCCTCTGGCCTCGAAATTGGAGTACATGTCAAAGCTGGCGGATGCCGGCGACAGAGTGACGATATCCCCGGGGCGGGCCAATTTCCGGCAGAGCGTCACCGCCTCCTCCATGGAAGTGACAAAATAGATTTCGGGCCGTCCTTCTTCATATCCCGGAGCTTTGCATACAGCCTCCCGGATCTTGGGGCCCGTAGCCCCCATAAGCACCAGCTTTTTTACCTTTTCCGTTACAGCAGGCCCCATCTCATCATAGGGGATTTTTTTATCATAGCCCCCCGCAATCAGGATGATCTTTTCCTCATACAGGGAAAGGGCCCCCTTTATGGTTCTGGTGGGGCTGGTCCCGATAGAGTCGTTATACCAGCGGACGCCGTCCAGCTCCCGCACGAGCTCGTTCCTGTGGGCCACTCCGTTAAAGGAGCGCGCTACCTGCCGGACCGTTTCCGGGGAAACCTCTCCCCATACGGCGGAAAGAGCGGCCAGATAGTTTTCCACGTTATGATCTCCCGGGATCCGGATATCGGAAGCCTTCATGACAAAGGTTTCCTTTTCCCCCTCCCGCATCACGATATCATCTCCTGCCGTAAGGCAAGCGCCCCATCCGGGGACGCTGCGGCGGCTGAAAAAGAGCGCCTGCCCCCGTACCTCCGGTGCAAAAGACGCTGTGATCGCATTATCCAAGTTCAGGACTGTCCGGCTGAAGGCGTTCTGATGCAGGAAAATATTCTTTTTTGCATCGATGTATTCCTGCATATCCTTGTGGATATCAAAATGATTGGGGGAAAGATTTGTCACCACAGCCACATCCGGCCCCCGGCGCATGGAGATGAGCTGAAAGCTAGAAAGCTCCACCACAGCCGCGTCTTCTTCGCCCATCCTCTCCACCTCGGGCAGAAGGGGCCTTCCGATATTCCCGCCGAGATGCACCGTTTTTCCGGATGCCTTCAAAAGCTCCGCCAGGATGCTGGTGGTCGTGGTTTTACCGTCGCTGCCCGTCACCGCATAGATTTTGCATGGGCAAAGGTCGAAAAACACCTCCATCTCAGAGGTAACGGCAGCGCCCCGGGCCCGGGCCGCATCCAGCTCCGGCAAAAAATATTTCATGCCCGGCGTGCGGAAAATCACGTCTTCCTCCAGGTTTTCCAGGTACCCCTCCCCCAGGACCAGACGAACGCCCAGACGCTCCAATTCATCCGCCGTGCCGCCGAGGGCGCCGCGGCTCCGGCGGTCCCTGGCGGTGACCTTTGCGCCCCTTTCCGCAAAAATGCGGATCAGGGGAAGATTGCTCCCGCCTATGCCGCAGAACGCCACCTGCTTCCCATTCATGGAAGCATAAAAGATTTCGGCTTTCGTTTTCCTGCCGCCTGTCTGAAAAACCGGCGCAGCCGCTGTATCCATAAATCATACCCTTCTTTCCCATGATCTCCGGCGCAGAACGCCGGAGCAGAAGTCCCGGAGCCGCTTCGCACGGGCCCCGTTCAGCCGTTTCTATGTAGTATGGCACGATTTTCCTGTCTTACTCTTTTTCCTGCTTTCCAGCCTATTGGGCCTTCCTCTCTTGGAGCCTTCCCCGCTTTCCGCTGAAAAGTAGGGAAACAGATTACAGGCAGGCTTTCACAAACGCCCGGAAGAGCCTTTTTGAATCCTCCGACGTATCGTAGAGATATTCCGGGTGCCACTGCACCCCCAGGAAAAACCGGCTTTCCGGCCTCCAGACGCACTCCGCTATCCCATCCGGGGCAACGGCGGCCACAGACAGAGACGCTGCCGCATCCTTCACGGCCTGGTGATGCATACTGTTCACTAAAATGGATTCCTTTCCCACGATCTCATAGAGCAGGGAATCCTTTTCTATATGGATCCGATGGACGCCGAAATCATAGGGCGGCTTTTGGGCGTGGCACAGCCTTCCCGCCGTCTGAGCAGGGATATCCTGATACAAGGTGCCTCCCAAGGCTACGTTCATCGTCTGAATGCCCCTGCAGATCCCAAGGGCGGGCTTATCGCTTTCCAGCACATACCGCATCAAGCTCAGCTCCATAGAATCCCGGACAGGGCATATCTCTCCGCAGGCCTGCAATGTGTCTTCGCCAAAAAGGGATGGATGCAGATCCACGCCTCCGGGAAAAAGAAAGCCGTCGCAAAGCTCTGCGGATTGGGCCAGAAGCTCCCGGTCTTCTGTAAGAGGCAGGATAAGAGGAAGCCCGCCTTCCGCCATGAGAGGCGTCAGATAGTTCTGCCTTGTCATTACATGGCGCATTTCGTAGTCATAGCTAGGGGCAACGCCGATCACCGGCCGTTTCGTCTCTGCTGTGCTCAAAGGAGCGCACCGCCTTTCCACTAAGAAATATTGTAGGACTTGATTCCGCCAATACATGCCCCACCGCTGCTTCTCCGGCTTCTGCGGGGACTTTTCTGCAGTTCTTCCTTTTTCAAAATCCTTCGCCGGCTGCATATCGGTTTTTTCGAGCGCATCCGCAAAAATTCCACTTTGTTATTGTAGACCAAAGACGCGGATTTGTAAACCGTATAAACAGCCCTATTCCAGCAAAAAATAAGGAAAACAGCGACCCGCCCCAATCTCACGCAGGCATCTTCCAAACCCCGGTGCGGCGCTTATATCCGCCCTGTTCAGAGCGTTGACAAAGAGAGGAAATCCCACATGAAACACAAAAAAGCAAAGGTCCTGCTGACCGTCTACTGCATTGCAGCCGCAGCCGTACTGGGCGGCCTTGCCCTGCAGAATTCTGCGGAAGCAGACTGGTATGAGGCAAAACTCGGCTATACCTATCAGAGAGCGTATACCGATCTGAACGACTCCATAGCCACTATAGGAGATACCCTGGAAAAAAGCGTCTATGCCAACACGGCCACCCAGCAGAACGGCCTGGCCGCCCGGCTCATGCGGGAAACCAGCGCGGCAAAGGCGGCTCTGGCCACGCTGCCCGTTGGCGACGATTCTATGAATACTGTGAGCAAATTCATCTCCCAGGTAGGGGATTTCGCCATGAGCCTTTCCAAACGCGTTTCCGCAGGAGGCTCTATCACAGAGGAGGAATATTCCTCCATGCGGGAACTGGGCTCCTACGCCCAGAAGCTCAGGGGGAATCTTTCCGACCTTTCCATCGACCAAATGGATTTCTCCCTTTCCTCCTTCACAGATAATATGAAGACCACAGCAGAGGATTTTTCCGACTATCCCACACTGATCTACGACGGCCCTTTCTCAGATCATATCCAGCAAAAGAAACCCACAGGCTTAAAAGGCATGAAGGAGGTTCCCCAGGGCAACGCCCAGCTGGCCGCAGCGGAATTTTTAGGGCTTCAGAGGGAGGAATTGTCCCATACAGAGGATACGGAGGGAAATCTGCCTACCAGAAACTTTACCGGTGGAAATGCCTGGATCTCTGTCTCCAAATACGGAGGAAAGGTGATCTCCTTTTTGGTCAGCCGGGACGTGGGAGAAGAAAAGCTGGAATATGAACAGGCGGCGTCCGAAGCCGCTTCCTTTCTGGAATCCAGAGGCATGAAAAATATGAAAGAAAGCTACTACGCCATAAACAACGGCCGCTGCACTATCAATTATGCCTATGAAAAAGATGATGCCGTCTTTTACTCCGATCTTATCAAAGTAACGGTAGCCTTGGACACGGGCGATATCCTGGAGTACAACGCTGCGGGCTATTGGATGAACCACCGGGAACGGGAAGCTCCCGACCCAAAGCTGTCGGAGACGGAAGCCCGAAAAAAACTGAGTCCTTTTCTGGAGGCCGAAAAAGGAAGGCTGGCCATGATCCCCACGGAAGGGCTCAACGAAGTGCTGACCTGGGAATTCAAATGCACTGCAGAGGATGGGACGCACCTTCTGGTGTATATCAACTGTGAAACAGGCTTTGAAGAGCAGATCTATATTCTCACCTATTCCGACAGCGGCGTCCTCGTCCGCTGAAGCCATATGAAATCCCGGGAACGGCATTTGAACCCTCCGTTCCCGGGATTTCTGACCTTTCTTACAAAAATATATCTTTATTTTTGACACTTGAATGGTTTAAATTCTTACTTTTTGACACTTCTTCCTACGGAAAACCAGTGTTTTTTTCAAATTGGGATGGTATAATGTCCACAGACAGCTGCAGAGATGAATATATCCTGCTTTTTATGGTAAAATGCCGGAGCCTTCAAAGGCACCTGCGGCAGGCGGGCAGTTCTAATACTTAATAATTGTCTGCATCTATAGTAGATACACACATAGACACAGAAACAAATCGGTTTTTATCCGGCGAAGCTGTAATGTTGTGACGCCGTAACGCTATAAATCCCGCAATACTGTTATGCCGGTTACGCCATATCAGAGAATCAGGTCTGCTTTGTGATTTTTCCTGTATGCCTTTATGCGAAGCTTCAGAAGCGCACCTGCAGCCTATCCGTCTAGGGCGCCGGGTTCCACATATAAACGCGCGGGGCGGGCATATGCGGCAATAGACGCTTCCCCTGTCTTTCCAAAAACCGCAGTCCCCAATAAGCAGACCGGAAAAGCTTCAACATAAAGCGGCCCGGCATCAGGAAACTGCAGCTTTGCATACGGGACAGGAAGCAGGTACGGCAGCTGTGCAGCATGAGAACCTTATACCGCAGAACAAGCCGGGCTGCTGCAGGTTACAGCCGGCGGACAGCATACGAAAGCTTAAGAACCGATTTTTGTCTTTTGATGAACAGGGAGGGACAGTTTGTGAACCCCATGGAAACCTTTTTAAAGTGGGCCGGTTCGGCGGCTTGGTCCCTTCTGGAAGCCGGCGTTATTTTTTTGGTCGGCTGGTGGCTTTCCTTTGCTATTGTAAAAATCCTGCGCAGAGCTTTGGAACGCACGAAGGCCGACGGAGGGATCGTCGCCTTTATCTGCTCCTTCTGCAGGATATTCCTGCAGATTTTAGCCGGTATTACTGCTATCTCTAAGTTGGGAGTAGATGTGAGCTCCATCGTGGCCGCGCTTGCAACTGCCGGCGTTGCCATAGGCCTCGCGCTGAAGGACAGCATGGGCAACATAGCCAGCGGCATCCAGATCGTTTTCATGCATCCCTTTCATGTGGGAGATTACATCTCTATCGACGGGACGGAAGGGACCGTCAGCCGGATCGAGCTCTTCTTCACGGCGCTCAGCACCTTTGACAACAAAGAAATCGTCATTCCCAATTCTACTGTTACCGCCAGCACCGTGGTAAACTTCACAGCAATGAAAACACGCAGACTGGATCTGAAATACACCGTCTCATATTCGGACGACCTTTCCCATGTAAAAGAGGTCCTTTCCCGGCTATGTATGGAAGATGAAAGGATCCTTACCGATCCGGAAGTACAGATCGTTGTAGGCGAGCATGGGGAAAGCGGGATCCGTATATTGATTCGGCTTTGGTGTAAAACCGACGAATACTGGCCTATTTATTTTTCTATGCAGGAAAAGGTGAAGCTCGCCTTTGACAAAGAGGGGATTTCCATTCCCTTTCGCCAGATGGATGTGCATATTCACAGCAACTCTGAAATGACGGACCAAGAAGACAAAAGGGCCGGCCAATAAAAAATGATACGGTATAAAATATGCTGGAGCCCGTTCCCTCCGAGCGCGGTTTTCTCTGTCGCCGGTCCGGCCTAAGCGGCGTTCTGCCCGGAAGCCGAGGGCTGTTTGCGGAAAGTTGAGCTTTGGCACAGCATATTTGAATATATTCAGTATTTATAGTATGAAAGGAAGAGTGAAATGGACACGAAAAAATTTACCAATCCCATTTCTCCGAAGGACATCAAAATCACCGATCCCTTCTGGGCCCGCTATATGGAGCTCGCCCGTAAGGAAGTTATCCCCTATCAGTGGGAAGCTCTGAACGACCGGCTGCCGGACACGGATCCAAGCTATTGGGTGAAAAACTTCAGGATCGCCGCGGGGCTGGAGGAAGGCGAGTTCAACGGCTGTGTCTTCCAGGACAGCGACGGCTTCAAATGGCTGGAGGCAGTCGCATACTCTCTTATGTCCCATCCCGATCCGGAACTGGAGAAAACAGCCGACGAGGTCATCGACCTGATCTGCGCGGCCCAGCAGCCCGACGGCTATCTGGATACATATTACATTATCAAGGGTCTTGACAAACGTTGGACCAACCTTCGCGACCATCACGAAATGTACTGCCTGGGCCACATGACGGAAAGCGCCGTAGCCTACTATGAAGCCACAGGCAAGGATAAATTCCTCAACGCGGTTATCCGCTATGTGGATCTGGTGGACGCTAATTTCGGCCCCGAACCTGGAAAAATGAAGGGCTACCCCGGCCATGAGATTCTGGAAATGGCTCTTGTACGCCTCTACAACGTCACCAAAAACGAGAAACACCTGAAGCTTGCAAAATACTTCATCGACCAGCGCGGCCAAGCTCCCCTCTATTTTGAAGAGGAAGCGAAAAAGTACAACAATACCTCCTACTGGGCAGATAATAAGTGGCTCAACAACCGCTACTATCAGGCAGATGTGCCCGTAAGAGAGCAGGAATTTGCAGAAGGCCATGCGGTGCGCGCCGTATATCTCTACTCCGGAATGGCTTCCGTGGCCCGCGAAACCGGCGACGAGACTCTGCTGAAGGCCTGTGACCGCCTCTGGGAAGACATTGCCGAGCGCCAGATGTATATCACAGGCGGTATCGGTTCCTGTGATGTGGGCGAATCCTTCACCTATGACTATGATCTCCCCAACGATACGGCCTACACGGAGACCTGCGCCGCTATCGGCCTCATGTTCTTTGCCCGCCGCATGCTGGAGATCCGCGCAGACGGCAGCTACGGCGACGCGATGGAGCGCGCCCTCTACAACGGCGTTATCAGCGGCATGTCGCAGGACGGCAAACGCTTCTTCTATGTGAATCCCCTGGAGGTAGATCCCGAGGCCTGCGAGAAAAACAGCCTGCGCTTCCATGTAAAGCCCATCCGCCAGAAGTGGTTTGGCTGCGCCTGCTGCCCGCCCAATCTGGCCCGTCTGCTCACCTCTATCGGCAGCTATGCCTATACTCTCAATGACGATTCCGTTTACATGCATCTCTTTGTGGGCGGCGATTTCACCCATACGGTAAACGGCAAGGCTGTTTCCTTCTCCGTGAATACCAAGTATCCCTGGGAAGGCAACGTAGCCGTGAAAATGGCTATGGAAGGCGAAGCGTCCTTCACGTATGCCGTGCGTATCCCCGGCTGGTGCTCCGGTAAATATGTCCTGAAGGTCAACGGGGAGACTGTCGGCTGTGAAGTGAAGGACGGCTATGCCCTGCTGAACCGCACCTGGAAGGACGGCGATGTGATCAGTCTCGAGCTGCCCATGGATGTGCGCGTTATGGTCGCCAATCCGAAGGTCCGCGAGGATATCAACAAGGTAGCTGTTACCTGCGGTCCCATCGTCTACTGCCTGGAAGAAGCCGATAACGGCAAAAATCTGCATCTGCTGCATCTGGGCAAAAAGAGAGACTTCCAGGTCTCCTTCGATCCCGATTTCTTCGGCGGAATGAATGTAATTACCGTCACCGGCGAAGCCCTGAAGCAGGATGAGTGCGCTGCTCTCTACCGTGAGGATTCGGAGCCTGTCTATGAAGAAAAGGCTCTGAAACTGATTCCTTACTATGCATGGGCAAACCGCGGCGTAAACGAGATGACCGTCTGGATGTACCGCTAATCTGTCAACCGGAAAGTAAGTAATTCTCTTTTTATTCTTAACCTCTGAAAAGCGCACACAGCAC
>OFOK01001286.1_pt1 | contig 19943 bp, 20 predicted proteins | sample 1542001 | NCBI WGS metagenome assembly OFOK01 (sample SAMN04209242, study PRJEB22552) | human gut metagenome | biome: gut; material: feces | host: Homo sapiens | place: USA: Oklahoma
TCGGTGTCTGCAATCAGGGTAAAAGGCAGATTGTTTTTCTCAATAAATTTCTGGTATTTTGTGGGATGCCGACCACAAAATACCAGTGCTTGGTCTTGTGACGGAAGGTGAACATCCCCAGATACATTCCTACGCTGCCACCCAAAGCAGACAGCAGAAATAAAACCTTTTCCGGCACCCTTCTTCTCTGGCGCTGCGCGGCAAATTTGTCCGCACCGCAGATACTGAAGGTCAAAATCGTCATCGCATAGATGTAAAAAAGCAAAACCTTCTGTCCCATCCTCATTCCTCCTTTTGCTCCTGTTGTCCCCTATTCCTGCTCAAACAGCTTCTGGACCCGCTCCCATGCCGCTGCTGCATCGTGATAGCCATTTTCATACGCCGCCTGCAGCTTGTCCACATCCTTTTCGATGCGGTGCAGCACCATCGGCTGACTGGGTTGGATGATGACCGCCTTGCCCTGCCGCTCCAGCTGCTGTGCTGCCTGCAAGCTGTGATTGTAGTCGATGTGCCGTTGCTGCATACTGTTGCAAAGCGCAGGATAACGGCGGTAGCGCAGCCGAATCAAAGGCATCAGCTTGTTCGGCTTCTTGACATACCCCTCATTCTGGGTCAACACGATCACCTGCTTTTCCAAGCCGTCCTGCATTGCCTGACCGACCGGAATCGAATCGGCAATGCCGCCGTCCAGATACTGCCTGCCTGCAATCTCCTGCATCGGCGCCAGCAACGGCATCGAGCTGGAGGCAATCGAGTCACGAATCAGGTCATCGCCGTTTTCTCTGGAAAACCAGTGGCAGCGCCCGGTGGCACAGTCGGTAGCTCCGACCTTTAAGCACATGGGCGAGGCATAAAAGGTATCGTAATCATACGGGATATAGCGCTCCGGGATTTCATAAAAAGAAAACTGCCAGTTGAAGATGGAACCGGTTTTCAGCAGCTGACCCACTCCCATATAACGCGGGTCATTGCAAAACCGCTTTGCAATCTCGATGTATCTTCCCCTGTCCTGCGACAGGTAGTTGAGCGCGTTGCAGGCTCCCGCCGAAATGCCGTAGACCGAGGAAAACATCGCCTTGCGGTCGATGAAAAAATCCAGAACCCCTGCGGTGTAGACGCCGCGAAAGCCTCCGCCCTCCAAAATCAAAGCTCCGTGAAACAAGCTTCTTCTCCCTTCCTTCCTCTGTGCGGCTAATCTGCCAAGAAGGTCAGTCCGATAATCTGCGGACCGGTATTGATGGTGATTGCTGCTCCAATCTTATAGATACCCACCGGCGGATAACCGGCTATCTTTTCGCACGCTGCTGCCAGCTCCTGGCTGGCAGGGGTGTCCCTTGCCACCAAAATCATGTAGGGGGCATTCTCCTGTTTTTTACTGCGCTGGGCAGCAAACATCTTTTCCATACTGGAAAGGATGGCTGCATTGCCGCGCACCTTTTCGACAACACTGGTGGTTCCGACTGCCGAAATAACCGGGCGCAGACCAATCAGCTCCCCGACAAAGGCTGCGGTACAGCTGACCCTGCCGGATTTTTTGACATATTGCAGGGTGAAGGGACTAAAATAGATGCGGACTCGGTCAAGGTAATCGCGGATATAGGCAACAACCTCTTCGAACTCGGCGCCCTGCTGCGCTTTCTTGCACGCCTGCATCAGCGGATAGCCGTATCCCACCGTATAGCAGTTGGAGTCGATGACCTCGATGGTCATGGCTCCCGGATGCTCCTCCAAAAAGGCATCCCTTGCCATCAGTGCCGAGTGGTACATGGAGGATGCGCCCGAGTAGATGGTCAGTACCACCAGATGGGTGTAGCCCTTCTCCCACGCCTGCTCATAACGCTCCTGGAAGGTGATGGACGGAATGTGCGAGGTAACCGGAATCTCCTTACAGCGCTCAATCAGGTCATAAAATTCTTCTGCGGTAAAGCTTTCCCTCTCGTAATAGCCTTCTCCGTCTGCGGTGACCGGGATGGGCAGGATGCACAGGTTGTCCAGCTGCGCTTCCTCCTGCGGTGGGATGTCACAGGCAGAATCGGTGATGAAAAAAATCTTCTGTTCTGTCATAATTTCTCCTTTTAATCAAACGAAATCGGGTCATCCCAGCAAAACTGATGCAGCTGCCCTTCATTTTGCAGCGCAGGGAATCCCCATTGACGCAACGTCTCGTACACAGCGATGGCAACGGTGTTGGACAGGTTCAGGCTGCGCACCGGTCCAATCATCGGCAGGCGCAGACAGCTGTCGGGATGGCGCAGCAGGATGTGCTCGTCGATGCCGGCATCCTCCCTGCCAAAAATCAGGTAGCAGTTGTCCGGGTAGCTCTGCTCGGAATAGACCTTTCTTCCCTTTGTGGTAAAAAAGAAGAGCGAGTCATCCGAATGCTTTTCCAAAAATTCCTGTGTATTCTCATAATAGGTGATGTCCAAATAGTGCCAGTAGTCCAGACCGGCACGCTTGAGTTTTTTGTCGTCGATGGAAAATCCCATCGGTCCTACCAGATGCAGACGCGCTCCGGTGCAGGCACAGGTGCGCGCAATATTACCGGTGTTCTGGGGAATCTGCGGCTCAAACAGCACGATATTCAGCCGCGGCTGATGTGGTTCCAAGATATTCCCTCCCTCAAAAGTAGCTCGGAATACGATATGAAATGGTATTGTTCACTATATATTTGTAACAACTGTTATATCTTTACTATAATAAAACATTTTCCTCCTGTTTGTCAATTAAAATAGAGGGGGTGGATTCAAAGTTTCTTTTCTTTTTTACCATTGATTTCGACACACTTTTTCGTTAAACTAAAATGTAACAGTATGAAAGCCATTTGGCTTATCATCGAACGAGAAAGGAACTGTACAACACAATGGGACAGATTTACAACAGCAAAAAACTGATGGATGACATCGCGCGCCTTCAGTCCTCGCACGATCTCATCGAACTGCTCAGCGGCATTCAGCAAAGTATGGCAATCTATGAATCCGGTATTCAAGAGGTTTTGACCAAGCTGGAAATCTTGCAGCGGGACGCACGATTCAGCAAGCACAACCCCATCGAATCAATCAAAAGCCGCGTCAAATCCCCGATGAGCATTTTGGAAAAGATGCACCGAAAAGGCTTTCCCATCTCGCTGGAATCCATTAAAACCAACCTCAACGACATCGCCGGCATCCGCGTCATCTGCCCTTTTATCGAGGACATCTATACGGTAGCAGATATGCTGACCCGACAGGATGACCTGAAGGTGCTAGAGAAGAAAGATTATATCCAAAATCCAAAGCCCAACGGCTACCGCAGCTACCATCTGGTGCTGAGCGTACCGGTCTTTTTGTCCGACCACAAGGAGCTGGTGCGGGTCGAGGTCCAGCTGCGCACCATCGCCATGGATTTCTGGGCAAGCCTGGAACATCAAATCCATTACAAAGCCAGCCACGAAGTCCCGGACTGTGTAGTTGGCGAACTGCGCGAGTGTGCGGACATCATCTCCCAGACCGACCAAAGGATGCAGCGCCTTTCCAAGCAGATCCGCTGTATGGAGGACAAAAAGGACTAAACGGAGTCGTGATTTTCGGCGATAGAAGGAAGCCAATTTTTATAGAAAATTTCCTTCGGAAAATTTTCTTCCCAAAAATGAATTGTAATTTTCCTGTAAATTGGGTATAATGAAGCCTAGAAGCACAAAGATGCTATCAACATTGTAAAGGGGTGTAGCTTCCATGAAAAAAAGCGTGCTGATTTCTTTGATCGCGCTTGGAGTTTCCCTGGTAGGTCTGGTGATTGCACTGGCTGCCTGGATGCGCAAGAAAAAAGAACTCTGCTGTGACGATTTTGACGATGACCTTTTGATGGACGACGACGATTCTGAATACATCGCCGCACAGTATGTCGAACACGCAGATGAACCTCTCGCCGACGAGGACACCTCGTCCGATGAGGATGACGCTGAATAAAACGATATGCAAGCTGCCTCCTTTTATTATATCGAAAGAGGAGGCAGTTTTTTGTTAGATTTTCTGTGTGTTTTGGCTTCTTCTAATTATTTGTTATATTTTTTTGAAAAAAGGGCTTGCATTTGTAAAGCAAATATGGTATTATAATTAGGCACTGAAAAATAAATATCGCGGGATGGAGCAGTTTGGTAGCTCGTCGGGCTCATAACCCGAAGGTCGTTGGTTCAAATCCAGCTCCCGCAACCACCAGACTGAGTCTGGACGCAAATCGCGTCTGGACTCTTTTCTTTTAACCCGGCAAGACGCTCGCGTTGAAAGCCGTTTCCAAAACGTCTACTCCTTCCAAAAAAGACTTATCGTCTGTTGACGATAAGTCTTTTTTATGCGCTTCTATATAGATTTATCTGTATTGTTCAAATTATTTGTTATAATATGCGCTATAAACCAAATATTTTCATTTTTCTCTAGACTTATCTTATTTATTGTAGTAATATAGTATTAACATATACTAAACTATGTAGATAATTCATAAAACCACCGCCTACTGTATTATAAAACACTTGTTGTATGAGGAGAAAATAAAATGAAAAAATCACTTTCATTAATACTATCTTTAGTATTAATATTATCTTTAACTTCGTGTAGCTGTGAACATGAATTTGACAACGGAACAATTACAAAAGAATCTACTTGCTCAAAAGAAGGCACAAAGTTATTTATATGTACACTATGCGGCGATGAAAAAACCGAAAATATCCCATGTTCTCCACATAAATATGAAAAAAAGATAATTAAAGAACCAACCTTCGATAATGTTGGTGAAGCTGTATACACCTGTGAATCATGTGGGGATTTTTATAGTGAAGAGATTCCCATAAAAGAAAAATCTGTCAATGTAACCGTTACAGATAAAAGAAATATTCCTAAAGATATTCACAATGGCAGTTTTTCTGATCGTGTAGAGTTTACTTTCAATTTAGAAAATACATTTGATAAACCCGTAAAAGGCATTGAAGGTATCCTCTACATTAGGGATATGTTTGGAAAAGACATTCTATCAACAAGCTGTGACTTTACCGGTCAGAGCATTCCAGCAAACAATTCTATCACTATTACAGATATGGGTATAGATATTAATAACTTTATGGATGAACATATAAAACTCTACAATGAAAATTATTCTGATTTAAAATTTGATTATGAGGTTATCAATATTGTCTACGATGAAGGATCTGTAATACATAAAGATAAACAAAATGAATCTGCACCAGTTGTTGTAAATGTACTAGATAAACAAAATTTACCGCAAGATGCTTATAATGGACAATTTTCCCCTAGAGTACAGTTAATTATAGAAGTCACAAACAATTCAGCAATAGACATTAAAGGAGTGTCTGGTATTTTAACTATTAAAGATTTATTTGGAAAAGATATTTTATCTTCTACTTGCGATTTTACTGGACAGCTTATTGCTGCTGGTGATACCGTAACATTTTCAGATTTAGGTATAGATATCAATAAATTTATGGATGAGCATATAAAACTCTACAATGAAAATTATTCGGATTTAAATTTTGTGTATAAGATAAATTCTATTGTTTACAATGATGGACAAACTGAATCTTATAATTAAATCAAAAGTTTCAGTAAAAATAATTAGGATAACTGGTATATAAAATACTATTAACTGCGCTCGAAATCTGGCGCAGCAGACTGCAAGCAACAGATTTCGGGAACCGCAACTGGCGCCGTGCGATAACCCGAAGGTCGTTGGTTCAAATCCAGCTCCCGCAACCACCAGACGGAGTCTGGACGCAAATCGCGTCTGGACTCTTTTCTTTTAACCCGGCAAGACGCTCGCGTTGAAAGCCGTTTCCAAAACGTCTACTCCTTCCAAAAAAGACTTATCGTCTGTTGACGATAAGTCTTTTTTGGCGTGTTTTCATCGTTGTTCCTAAAACAGCAGAGGAAACAAATCGGATTGACTGAGGTATCACGGGCTATCAGTTGGTCGTCGCCAACCTAATGAAAAACCAATAGAGAGCTTTCTATAAAACAAAAATAAAAAGCTCTTGATATTCTGTCATCTTTTGGTTTTTTCTAATAATTATCTTCATTATTCTTTGTCAATATCTAGCAAAAGCCTGTTCATTTGATTTAGCGTTTTAAAGCAAATATGTGAAGGGTCGACAAATATTGCGGTGGAAGCACTTGAAAATATTTACTTTTCGTTCATTTTTTATTGTCATTATTGACACAAACTTTTTTATCTGCTATGATTCAATGTGCAAGTGATATGGCTTTGTGTGTTTTTTCATCTGCCACTTTTAAAATCAGAACAAAATATTTTTGCAAAACGGAAAATATGCGCTCGTTGCTTTGTATTCCATGGTACAAAACAATGGGCGCATCCATACGGATGGGCAAATTTTTTTGTAAGAGGTCTAAGGAGGATATAATAATGAACAAAACAGCAACAAAAGTGCTAGCTCTGTGTGCAGCTGCTATGATGACTCTGACTGCCTGCACTGGTAATGCGCCTGCTACCGAGGAAGAAAAACCAAGCGATGCTGCTTCCACTGAAACCAAAGACGAAGCAACAGACAAAAAAGACGAGGACAAAACTGCTGATGCTTCTGCTGTCACCGGCAAACACGAAATCACCGATTTGGTGCTGCCAAAACTGGCTCAGAATGAATTGACCACCTTCAACATTCTGCACAGCGAAACCAACGAAGACTTTGAAATTCTTTTCAACCTCGTTGAAGGTCTTCTGGAAAAAGACAGCCTTGACAAACGTCATCCATGTGTTGCGACCGAGTGGGGTACCGAAGACGGCGGTCTTAACTGGACCTTCAAACTCCGCAACGATGTAAAATGGGTTGACATGAACGGCAATGTGAAAGCGGACTGCGTTGCAGACGACTTCCTGACCGCTCTGGAATGGACCCTGAACTTCCACAAAAACGACTCCATCGGAACCTCTATGCCTTGCCAGATGATCAAAGGCGCACAGGAGTACTACGATTACACCAAAGGTCTGTCCAAAGAAGAAGCTTATGCTCTCACCGCTGGTGAAGGTTCTAAATTCCGTGAAATGGTTGCTGTTGAAGCTCCAGATGCCTACACCCTGCACTACACCTGCACTGCTGAAAAACCTTACTTCGATTCTCTGATGTCTTACACCACCGGTATGCCAATGTCTCAGGCTATGATCGACGAACTGGGCGGCGTTGATGGCGTTCGTGCAATGAACAACGAAAATATGTGGTACAACAGCTGCTACACCATGACCTCTTATCTGCAGGGCAACGAAAAAGTTCTTACCAAAAACCCTGAATACTGGGACAAAGACTGCTTCCTGTTCGACACTGTTACCATCAGAATGGTAGAGTCCAACGACGTTGCTTACCAGCTGTATCAGTCCGGTGAAGTGGACTACGTTAAACTCGGCGAATCCATGGTTAAAACCATCAGCGAAAATCCAAACCATGAATTCCATGACTACCTGGTTCCAGACGTTCCGGCTGCTTACTCCAACCAGTTCCATTGGAACTACGACAAACATCTGGAAGACGGTTCCGAGGATGAAAACTGGAACAAAGCAATCGCTAACGAAAACTTCCGTAAAGCCATGTACTTTGGTCTGGACCTCACCGACTTCCTCCGTCGTGAAAATACCCTTGACCCACTTTCCTGCCAGAACGACACCTTCACTTGCGATCGTCTGAGCTACACTTCTGACGGCAGAGACTACACCGACCTAGTAAAAGAAAAAATCAACCTGCCAAAAGAGCCAAAAGTAGAAGGCAAGCCAACCCGTTATGACCCTGAAAAAGGACAGGAATACAAAGCAAAAGCAATGGAAGAACTGACCGCTCAGGGCGTTACCTTCCCGGTTGAACTGGATTGGTTCGTTAAAGGTGGTAACCAGCAGGCTCTGGACATGGCAAACGTTCTTCAGACTGTATTCAAAAACTCCCTCGGCGATGACTTCATCACTGTAAAAATCAACCAGTACGTTTCCAGCATCAACCAGGAAGTTCGTACTCCTAAACTCCAGTCTGTTCAGACCAGTGGTTGGGGTGCAGACTACAGCGACCCTGAAAACTACCTTACTCAGATGGTAAACGACAGCGATGCTGCATGGTATGCAACCTCCTTTGAAAACATCAAAGACCTCCCGGAAAAAGATTACAACAAAGAACTGATTGCACAGTTTACTGAATTTACCAGACTGGTAAACGAAGCTGTTGTTATCACCAAAGATATGGATGCACGTTACGATGCTCTTGCAACCGCAGAAGCTTATCTGTTGGAGCATGCTCTCGTAATGCCTTCCAGCACAACTTCTTCCTTCGCACTGAGCCGCTTCAATACTCAGGGTGAATGGGCAAAAGAAAAAATCAAAAACTTTGAAACTTGCAAAGACGGCTACACCTATGAAGAAATGGTAGCTATCAGAGAAGCAAGAAAAGCAAAATAATTGATTTTACTTTCTGTAACAAACGGAGCGGTTCCCAAATGGGAACCGCTCCGTTTTTCTTTCCGGCTAAATCCTCTTTCTCTGTAACAACCCTTGTGCTTGTACCGGTGTATTTTCTACCGTTATCTACATCCTTTTCAACCAACTGTTGAGCAGCCGGGTAAAAAACTATCTCCTTGCGTTATTGAAGCTTCTTTCTGTAATTGATATACTGATTAACAGAAACCGGTTTTAAAACAAAAAGGAGGTTTTTCCATGATAGATGCAGCCAAAGTAGGCAGACAGATTGCAAACCTGCGCAAAGTGAAGGGCTTGACCCAAAGCCAACTGGGAGAGCGGTTGAACATCTCCTTTCAAGCTGTTTCAAAATGGGAGCGCGGCGAAACTCTGCCGGATGTTGGGATTTTGCTGGACTTAGCCAAGGTGCTGGAAACGACCGTTGACCACATCCTCAACGGCGGTCAACGGATGATGGAATATACCCGCCGGGTATCGGTTGCCCAGATTCGAGAGGGAATTGAATGCTTTGTACACATCGGCGAATTGCTTGGTAAAGATAATCTGTTTTACATCGGAGCGATGGAAGGGATCGACCAAAAGATGAACATGGAATTTGAAAAATATCTTGCAGACCCGTACACACGTGAGGCAATGATTGCCGAGGCTCTGGTTCAAAATATCGCCGGTGGTGCTTATGTGGATTTATCTGATGTCCAACGCAGCTTTCAGCATCCGCACTGGGTCAAAACCGTTTGCGAATACGCACAAAAATACGGATTAAAGTAGGATATGCTTTCATTGAAAACACCACCGGAGGGAAGTCCTGTTAGGACTTCCCTCCGGTGGTGTTTTTCGCTTTTGATAGAGTTGCCGTTACTCCTGCGGTGTGACGCAAAGGAAATCCGGCTCCCTGCCCAGCTCGAACTGCACCGGCTGGGTGCGGGATTTCAGCTGCTCCAAATCCACATACTGCACCCGCTGATTTTCATAGGAGGTCCAGTAGAAACGTTTGGATTCCGCGCACATCACCGAGGTGTAGATGGTATAGTCATACGGGATGACCTCGACGTCGTACTCGGTGAGATGACCCTCCTGGCTGACCCGAACCATTCCGTTCGGGAAGGCAGCGCTTTGGAACAGGTGCATCATATTGGCTACCCCGTGCGCCTCGTCCTGACCTTTCACGCCAAATTTTTTGAGCATGGCAAGACGGACAAAGCGGGACGGCGAGCTCCAGTCGCCGGGCAGTCCCTGCATTCCACTGCCGGAGAAGCACTGGGACAGGCGATTATCCTCCAGCTCCCATTCATCGTAGTCCAAATCACGCAGACCAACGTAGTTGAGCAGGTTGGTGCGGTGCCACGGGTAGCCAGGACTGTTGGTCATGACGCCGACGGTGCTGCGGTAGATGTGCAGACCATCCACATCCGGCTCAATGACCGCCATCTCGCCGGTGCTGTCGGAAAATGCCCAATGCAGCGACGGAACGGTTCCCAGCATCGGCTCGTGCAGCAAAGTGACCTGCTGTTGCAAGGTATCCACCACCTGCTGCACGCTGTCGCACTGTGCCAGCATATGGTAGACCACAAAAGGAGGCAACAGAGCGGTCGTTCCTTCCCGCACCTGCTGTTCAAAATGGGCAAATTCGCGGTAATACAGCTGACCGCCCATCAGTCCCTTCTCGTTGATGCCCTCATACAGCACCGGTGTGGAGGGAATCATCAAAAATCCGGTTCCTACTGCCGCATAGGCAGAGGTTCGCCGCTCCTGCTCACGCAGGTTATTTTCCATTGTCGTGCCGCGCATATAATAGCTGGTGCCGCGCGGGATAAAGCTGATTTTGCTGCCCTGCGCCAGCCGGTTGAAGTCCATATTCCTTCCCCACAGATGCTTGCCGTCCTGTGTCTTCCAACTCAAAGCGCTGCATCCGGCGTTCATCATCGACATCAGCTGTTGTAGCTGTTCCATAGGATCTCTCCTTTATTCAAAATGGAGCGGTTGTCCGCAGCACCTTACTTCGGGTTGTACTCGGTGTCGTGCGGGTTGAGCTGCTCTTTGTCCTGCGGATAGAATTTGTTGTGATAATATCCCTGTGCCAAATAAACCGGAGCCAGTGGATTGTGTCCGGTGACCCTGTCTTTGACTGCCAGCGCGGTAATCGGTGCATCGGAATATTTGATGAACAGGGTGTCATGTCCGACACACAGACCGAGCATCAGATTGAAGTCGGTCTTCTGCTGATTCAAAAACAGCGCCTGTCCGATCGGATTGCACATCGTTTCGGTTTTGCAGCTGCCTCTAACCGCCTGCTCGTCGGTGATACCCAAAAAATCCTTGGTGATCGACCCGTTCTTGCAGATAATCGACACCACTTCAAAGCCGTTATACTCCAGGATGTTGACGACTTCCTGCGTTTCCTTGAACAGTCCGGTGCAGAAGGCAATTCCAATCTTATGATAGCCGCCGCGATGCAGGAATTTGATGATTTCAATGAGTCTGGTGTCCTGACAATAGCCTCCTGCCTCGGTGAGCGCCGCACAATAGGCGATGCGGTGGTTTTCCGGTTCGTTATACAGCTGTTTTGCCTGCTCCTTGACCTGTTCGTCCTTACTTGGGCAGTCCGGCAGGGTCTTGGTCATATCCTGCTTGGTACAGCCTCTCTGAAAACATTTTGCACAATTATACATTTTTTTATACCTCCCTGATTTTTTCTTCTATCCCTCGGCTCGTTTCCTCTGTTCTCATTATAGTACATTCTGCTAAAATGTCCAGCCCGTCATATTTTGGTTTTCCGGCACATAATTTTTATCAAACCGGATGAGGAGGGGTATTATGCTCGAAAATCTTCTGGACCGGGCGGTGCAGCTGTTGTGGGGACGCGGGACCATCGCCTTCACCCTGCTGTGCGGGCTTTATTTTACTGTCTTTACACACTTTCTTCCGCTGCGGAAGATCGGTCTTGTCACACAAAAGACGCTCGGTTCGCTGTTTTGCAAAAAAGAATCCAAGGACAGCGTTTCTCCCTTTGCCGCTGTCAGTACCGCACTGGGCGGTACGATGGGGGTCGGCAACATCATCGGCGTGGGTGCAGCGCTGGCGCTGGGTGGCGCGGGCAGCATCTTCTGGATGTGGGTCGGCGCGCTGCTCGGGATGATGACCAAATATATGGAGGTCTTTCTGGCGGTCCGATGGCGGGTGCGCCGTCCCGGTTCCCGCTCCTTCTGCGGCGGTCCGATGTATTACTGCGCGCGCGGCATCCCACATCCCATCGGCAAGCTGTTGGCGGTGCTGTTTTGCATCTTCTGTATCCTCTCGAGCCTGTCCAGCGGCAGCATGGTCCAGACCAACGCCATCGCCCAGTCGATGCAGCAGAGCTTTTCGGTTTCCCCTTCCCTGTGCGCTGTGGTATTGGTGCTGGTGTGCGGGTGGGTGCTGCACGGCGGCTGTGACCGTGCGGTGCAGACCTGCTCAGCTTTAGTCCCATGGATGTCCGCCCTCTACCTGTTTGGCTGCGGGATCATCCTCTTTCATTTCCGGCAGAATATCCCGTCTGCCTTTTCTCAGATTTTGACACAGGCGTTTTCCTCCGGCGGCATCGCCGGTGCGGCGGGCAGCGGGGTCGGATTTTTCACCTGTGTGCGGGTCGGCATCTCCCGCGGCATCTTCACCCATGAGGCGGGATTGGGCAGCGCCTCCATCGCTCACGCCTGCAGCGGTGCGGACAGTCCGGTCGAACAGGGCTTCTGGGGAATTTTTGAGGTGTTCTGCGACACCATCCTGGTCTGCACCATCACAGCACTTTCGATTTTGGCAAGCGGTGTCCCTCTGGGTGCCTCCGGTGCCTATCAGGCATTTTGCAGTGTGATGGGAAAAACCGGCGGCAGATTGCTGGGGATCTCTCTTTCGCTGTTTGCCTTTGCTTCGGTCATCAGCTTTTGTCTGTACGGTCAGCGCTGTGTGGAATATCTGTTCGGCGACAGCCGCCGCGCACTTTTCCTCTATCGCTGCATTTTTCTGGTCGGGTGTGCCGCCGGCTGCTTTGCCCGTCTGCCGGTGGTTTTTGCGCTGGCGGACCTGCTGAATGCCTGCCTGCTGCTGCCGAATCTGATTGTTCTGCTGATTTTGTCCCCACAGGTCTTTTCTGCCACCAGAGAATATTGTCTGAAAGGAGCCACCCACCTATGTTCGTCTGTTCATTCAAACCTCGTTCCCTCTTCAAAAAGCTACTGTGCGCAGCGGCAATCCTCGCAGCGGTCCTGCTGATTGCTTTGACGCTGCACCCTTTTGAGTCGTCTGCTCCGGTGCAGCCTGCCGCCCAGCATGACACCTGCGTTCCCAATGGGCTGGCGCAGGTGCGATTTCTGCAAAGCTACGGCTGGGAGGTAAACGAACAGCCCTGTGAGATGGTGCAGGTGGTGATCCCCGAAACCTTTGGCGATGTCTATGAAAACTACAATGAGATTCAAAAGCAGCAGGGCTTTGACCTGAGCCGGTTTCGAGGAAAGCAGGTCAGCCGATGCAGCTATGAAGTGCTCAACTACCCCGGACAAAAGGAGTATATCCGAGCCAATCTTTTGATTTACAATCAGGAGGTTATCGGCGGGGACATCTGCTCGATTTATGCGGAGAACGGCTTTATGCACGGCTTCTCTCTGCCGGAGCAGGAGCTGTGAGCTTTCGTCTGCTGTTGACCCAGAAAAATAACCCGATGCCTTAGACGGGTGTTCATAAAAAGGTTAAAGGTCGAGTATCTGAATGTTAGATACTCGACCTTTTCTTTTTATTATGCTTTGACTGCATGACAATCCCTCCGTCACGGCTGCGCCGTGCCACCTCCCTTTACACAAGGGAGGCTTTGGTGTGGTGCAGCCCCGCACATCGCACAACACACCCAAAGGTGTATAGAAGTGCGCCCTTAATCAGTTCGATAAACTGAAATTTATATAATTATTCCTCTAACTTTCCCTATTTTACAGGCTTTCCCGCCTGTTCATTAGTGAAATGATATGTAGTTTCCCTTATTTTTGCCCTTATGAGATAATCACAAGGGAAATAAGGGAAATTTTTTAGTCATTGCCTACCACTTTATCAAGAAGCCGAACCGATTTTCGTTTCGCATCTCTTGTGGAGTGAGCATAGACGTTCATTGTGGTACTGACATCTGAGTGTCCCAACAATTCCTGTACATCTTTTGGGGCTGCTCCATTTGCTAAAAGGTTGCTTGTATAGGTGTGACGTAACTGGTGGAAATGAAAGCCTTCAAATCCCTCTAATGCTTTTGCCACCTTTCTGCATACCGTCCCCAAAGTAGTCGGAAGTTCCAGACAACCATCCGGTCTTAAGCAGACAAAAGAAATTTCTTTATAATCTGCCGGGACTTCCTGCGTTCTGTCTAAGCAATAATATTCGTAGTACACTCTGTTTTTCTCTTTGACCTCTTTGTAGTAGTTCGTGTGATAAAGTTCTTCGTACTGCATTCGATTTTTTAACTGCTCTTTCCGGGCATTACGGAAAATCTCTACCAGTGTATCTCCAAAATCAACAACCCTTACTTTTTTCCGCTTGGTTGGTCCGATGATATATTTGCGCTTTGAGCCATCATATCGGATGCTGCGTCTTATGGTAAGGCATTGTTCTTCCAGATTTACGTCCTGCCATGCCAAACCACAGGCTTCTCCAATACGAAGCCCGGCATAATAGGCTATCTGGATTGGAAGTATTGCGGCTGGGTTCTTTTTTTGCAGATAAGCAAGCAGTCTTTCATAATCTTCTCGTGAAATTGGTTGGACATTTCCGTCCATATCCTCATCAGAAAACAAATCCACTTCATCCGTCTGATACCGCAGTTTAATATACTGCATAGGATTGAACGTAATATACTGCTTTGGAAATACTGCAAAGCGGAATGATTGCTGCATGACTGCGGAAAAAGAATGGATGTAATCTTTGCTGTAACCCTTTCTCTCTTTTCCATCGGGATGAACTCCCCCGAAGGAAAGCAAATCGAAGAAAGATTGCAAATGTTCAGAGGTTACATTTTTCAGTTTACGTTCTGCCAATGGGTGTTTCTTAATATTTCGGATTGTTCCGAGGTAATTCTCCACCGTACCATTGCTGAGCGTACCTGTTTTTAATTCCTCCTCTGCCCACACATCCAAAAGCTGTCCGACTGTGAGATTATCCGCTTTGGCAACAAATTTCTTTTTCTCATAATCATCCATTGCCTGACGGAGCAGTTTTTCAGTTTCACTTTTGCTTTCTGTTCCAACGCATTCTTTCTGAACAAGATTGCCGCTTGCGTCCTCTACATAGAAGCGGTAGTACCATTTCTTTCCTTTTTTTCTTACAGATCCTTTTGCCATAATCGTATGTCTCCTTTCGATATTAGACAATCGGAACTGATGAAATGCTTCGTGCGTGTAAGTATATCATAACTCCGGTTGTCTTACTATACCGATTCGGAATCTTCGTATAAGACTTCTGATAAAAGATTTGCAAGCCTTTGTTCTGCTGTTTTTGGTTTCTTGGAATAGAGCCTTACAATGTCTGCCATCTCATTAAAAGCATTGATGGTATGAGTGATTTCCCTTAAGAACATAATCTCATTATATTCCTCATTCGATTCAAACCCTATTGTTTTGGCAATATCCGTCTGACCAGCATTTCCCTTGAAGTTTTTGCAGGCGAACTGGAAGGAATCCAAAAACAGACCATATTGTTTTAACATCAGCAGTAATAAATCTTTTGAAAAAGCATCTTCTTCTTTGGTAAGGGCAAGCGGTAACTGTTCCAGAATATCTCCCATCGCATCACGAATCTGTAATTCTCTCTTATCCGTAATGTCGGTTTCATATTCATCTGTTTCCCCTTTGAGCCATTCCACAGATACATGGAGTGCTTCCGAAAGACCTTCCAGCACCATTTTTTTCGTATTGTCAATCGAACCATTCTCATAACGCAGGATTGTAGAAGCGGTAACTCCCATCTTCTCTGCGACATAAGGCTGTGTCAGATTCAATTCCAGACGGCGCTGTTTTATTCTGCTGCCTATCAGCTTGCGTAATTCTTTATCTTTCATGCTGACTGCCTCCTTTTTCGGTATGTATGAATTATAGCATTGTTTTTCCGAAATTGCAATATGCAATATAATATTTGTTTTTAATATTTCGTAACGCTTGACAAAAAGATGTGAAAAGGATATACTTACATCACAAGAATTGCATAATGCAATTTATAAGTCCAGCTAATAAATGTCAATAGTTAAATGAGAAAAAATCTATTTTATTTTCTGACTAAAAAAGGGCGGACTTTCCCCTTGGTGAAAATATCGTTTTTTGAAAGATATTGATTCATTGGGTTTATAGTATTTTATGCAGCTATGTCGCATTTAGCAGAATTGTATTGTTTGATATGCTCCTGAGGAGCAATGATTTTGAATGGTTTGTTATCTCTGAGTATTGCAAATATCATATTGCATACCTTATGTGAAACAGCTCCCATTGCTACGAGCTTTGGTTTTGAGTCACATTTTTTGAGGTAGTACTCACGAAGAACTGGATTTTTAGCTTCTCTATTACGGGAGATACTGATGCTTTGTAAGGTTAACGTGTGAATAACACGTCTAGCTATGGCAGAACCACGCTTAGACATTTGAACCTTGGTGCCTTCAAATTTACCGGATTGCTTTACTGCTGGATCAAGACCAAAATAAGCGAAAAGTTGTTTGGGCTTTGAAAATGCTGAAAAGTCACCGATCTCACCCATAATGGATACAGCAGACAAGAAACCAGCACCTTTGAAAGTTTCAATCAAATGAATCTGCTTGACAAAGTCAGAATCTTCATTAGCATCAACAAGCTCGTGGAGTGATTCAAGAATGCTGTTGATTTCTTCATCATATTTACGTATGAATCTGATATAAAGGCGAATACGCTTGATGTTGCTGTCTATGATGTAACCAAACTGATTTGCATCAGTTGCCGCCTGAATTATGGCATTATACTTATTTTGAGCATATGTAAGCCCAAATCGAGCTGTGGATTTGATGATATCAATAATCTCTTGCTTGTCTGCTTTAAGAAAAGCTGATGGAGAGGTATAAGTCTCCAATAATGTAAGAGAAGTGTTGATAGTAACCTTGGAAAAGATGCCAAGATACTGTGGAAACGCCATGCGTAATTCACCCTGAAGCTTATTCACATAGGCACTGCGATTATCCATTAAATCGTAGTATTCACGGCATAGGTTACGGCAGTTTAGAGCAAGATCTGAAGGCATAAGTGAAACCTTTAAATCAGGTTTCAAACCAACCAAAGCAGCTTTTTTAGAATCAAAACGATCATTATGTACTTTTCGTATGTTGATATTTGTGCTATTCTTAGTGATGATAGGATTAATAACCGAGCAGTTAAAACCCTTATCACGAAGATAGCAGAAGAGTGGGTAATGATAAATTCCCGTGGATTCGAGGAAAATGCGACTTTCCAAAGAATACAACTCTTCTGCTTCTTTTATTTTAGAAACAGCGGTTGTAAGGGAATCAATACTGTTATGTAGGATTTTGTAAGGTTTTCCTACGAATTGTTGGTTTGGAAGTGCTATAGACATCCAGGAGAAATCAGCACCGACATCAATACCAACAGAGATGAATAGTTCATCAAGATTAAAAATAAATTTGTTTGACATGAGCAATAGCCCCTTTCTGATAGGAATCCATTTCCAATCTGGCAGGTACACAACCTAGCGTGTTATTCGGGTATGGCCTTCAGGCTCCCAACCAGCTAAAACATAAAACCCTGTCGAATGGACTAATTGACTTTATTGCAGGTATCAGTCACAGAAGTGACTTCCCAAGGAGGTGAACATTCTTTGTCCTATCCTAAGAGATAATACCTTATGTTTTATCTGGTGTCTATCAGGAACCGTCAGACATGATAATTATTATGGATAACATCTGATGAAGGAAGAATCCCTTCTTTTGTTATCTGATTTACAGAAACTTATTAACCAAGTAGTCTTGATTGACTACACCATTATTATACTAGGAGGTGATTATATGACGCAAAGAAAAATTGCATTATCCATCGAAGAAGCTGCTGACTATACGGGAATCGGCAGAAATACCTTAAGACAGCTTGTAGAATGGAAGAAACTTCCAGTATTAAAGGTTGGTCGCAAAGTCCTGATTAAAACCGATATTCTGGAAATGTTTATGGAAGCGAATGAAGGTCGTGATTTGAGGGATAGAGGAAATGTAAAAGCCGTAACAAGAACTGCGGCAAATTAAAAAGGCGGCTTCCCAAGAAACCGCCAAAGGTTCTATCAGACCGAAGCCATGATATACCTACACGCAAGAAGATTATACCATGTGCTTCTTCTGATACGCAACCAAGAACTTATGTTTGTGAAGGAAAGGAGAATGTAAGAATGGCAAAATCAACAAAAAGTTATGAAGCACGAATGCTTGAAATGGAAAAGAAAGAGCAGGAAAGCCTTGAAAAGGCGAAACGATATGCGGCACAGAAGAAAGAACTTCTGAAGCGAAAGAAAGCCGAAGAAAGTAAAAAACGAACCCATAGGCTCTGTCAGATTGGCGGTGCGGTGGAATCCGTTCTCGGTGCGCCTATTGAGGAAGAAGACATCCCAAAGCTGATTGGTTTTCTGAAAAGGCAGGAAGCCAACGGGAAATTTTTCTCAAAGGCAATGCAGAAAGAAGTCAATACCGATATGGAGGAAGTGTAATGGCGGAGGGGATGAGTTTTTCATTCCCTTCATTGCTTTTTCATGAAGGGCGCACTTATGGACAACCAGAGGTCGTCCCAATAAGTTTGCCACAAGTGGCAACCGGTCTGCGTTCACGCTTGCCGGGCTCGTTCCGTCGGCGGGGCTTTCAGCCAGACCTGCTCATGCCGCAGGAGGCACTCTTCGCCAGAGAGGCGCATTCCATGCAGGCTGCTATGCGCAGGGCACTCTTACGCAGAGGGCGTTCCGGCAATGCTGCTTTTCCTAAAACCGAAAGCAATGTTGCCGGAAATCTATGCCGGATGTGCAGAAAGGAGGAATCCAGACATGGCGATTTTTCATTACACAGTCAAAATAGTCGGACGAAGTAAAGGGAAATCTGTTATCTCCGCTTCCGCATATCTCAATGGGGATGTGATGAAAAACGAGGAAACCGGGAGAATCAGTTATTACACTTCTAAAAAAGAAGTGGTCTACACTCGGCTGATGATGTGTGAAAACGCACCTCCTGAATGGCAGATAGTACCAGAAGAAAATATAAAACGCTTTCAAAAATCTGTCCGATACAAAAGATCAGAAGATAAAGAAGCTGCTTTAGAAAAATTTAAAATCACATTTCAGAAACAAAGGTTATGGAATGAGGTATTGAAGATTGAAAAAAATGCAGATGCCCAACTTGGCAGGTCATTTGAATTTGCCCTTCCCAAAGAATGGAACAGACAGGAACAAATTCAATATACAACTGACTATATTCAAAAAACTTTTGTAGATAGAGGAATGTGTGCTGATTGGAGTATCCACGATAAAGGGGATGGCAACCCCCATGTCCATCTGCTTCTGACTATGCGTCCTTTTAACCCGGATCATTCTTGGGGAAAGAAAGAAGTCAAGGATTGGGATTTTCTCAGAGATAAAAACGGAAATATCGTGATTGATGAATCCCATCCGAACTGGTGGCAGGATAAGAAAAACCCTGACCGTCATGGAATCCGTATCCCTGTATTAGACGAAAACGGAATTCAGAAGATGGGTGCAAGAAACCGCCTGCAATGGAAACGGGTGCTGACCGATGCTAACGGATGGAACAATCCAAAAAATTGTGAACTGTGGCGGAGTGAATGGGCAAAGGTGTGTAATGAACATCTTCCTTTGCATAATCAGGTCGATCACCGTTCTTATGAAAAACAGGGAAAACTCCAGATTCCTACCATCCATGAAGGCGCTGACGCAAGAAAGATTGAACAAAAGTTTCTTGCCGGGCAGGAAATAAAAGGTTCGTGGAAAGTAGCGGAAAATCAAATCATAAAACAACAAAACACGTTATTGCAAAAGATACTGGACACCTTTGGAAAAGTATCGGGTGCATTATCATTATGGAAGGAGCGATTAAATGACATTAGAAGAAAGCCGGGAAATTATACCCTTAATGGAATCCATGATTGGGCAAATCGAAGAACAGCAGACCTTAATGGCAGAAATGATTCTGGAAATGCAGAACCGGGACACCCAACTCTCTCTTATGCAGGAACAGAATCAGAAATTGCAAAAATTAAACAGCGAGTTATCCGAGCTGCTCAACATTTTGCCAAATACCGAGGAACTGCTTTCCAAGATGGAAGAACAGAAAACGAAGATAGAACTTTTGGAAAACGAAAATCAGCAATGGCAGAAATTGGTACAGAAACTGAACAGCGAAAACAGTTTATTACTGAAACAGAACACCGAATTGCTGAACTGGAACAGCAGATAGAGAAAGGACGTGATATAGATGA
>OFOK01001296.1_pt1 | contig 19846 bp, 17 predicted proteins | sample 1542001 | NCBI WGS metagenome assembly OFOK01 (sample SAMN04209242, study PRJEB22552) | human gut metagenome | biome: gut; material: feces | host: Homo sapiens | place: USA: Oklahoma
GGGAACTGCTGGCAGCCGGCTGTGCCGGAGCGGGCGAAGAGGACGGCGTTCCCTTTTCCGTAATTTTCCTCCAAAAGCTCAAAAACGGTCTTGTTATAGAGATAGGTGTAGTAGTTGTGCATCCGTTCCGGGTCGGAACCGTCGAAATATGTTACGTCCGTGGGAATGCGTTCGCCGAAGTCGGTTTTGAAGCAGTCAACGCCCATATCGATGAGGGCCTGAAGTTTTTCTCGATACCAGGAGACAGCGGCGGGGTTGGTGAAATCCACGATCCCCATCCCGGCCTGCCAGAGATCGGTCTGGTAGATATCCCCGTTGGATTTCATCAGCAGATATCCCTTTTCCGCGGCTTCAGGAAATAAGGAAGAAAGCTGGCCGATATAGGGGTTGATCCACACGCAGATCTTGAGGCCCTTTTCCTTCATGCGGCGGAGCATGGCGGCGGGCTCGGGGAACATGCGCCGGTCAAAGGTGAAATCGCACCAGCGGAATTCCCGCATCCAGAAGCAGTCGTAATGGAATACGTGCAGGGGGATGTTCCTCTCTTTCATGCCATCCACAAAATGGTTCACGGTCTCTTCGTCATAGCTGGTGGTGAAAGAGGTGGTGAGCCACAGGCCGAAGCTCCAGGCAGGGGGAAGAGCGGGCTTACCGGTGAGGTCGGTGTAGGAAACCAGCACGTCCCGCAGGGTATCGCCGCCCAGAAGCATGTATTCCATTTCCTCGCCGGGAACGGTAAACTGGGCCTTTGAAGTTACCTCAGAGCCGATTTCAAAGGAGACTTTCCCGGTATGATTTACAAATACGCCGTATCCCCGGTTCGTCAGATAAAAGGGGACGTTTTTATAGGCGATCTCCGTGCAGGTGCCACCGTCCTCGTTCCACATATCCACTGTCTGGCCGTTTTTCGTGAAGGCGCCGAATCGTTCCCCCAGACCATAGACTTTTTCTCCTACGCTCAGGTTCAGCATTTCCCGGATATAGGGTTTTCCATCCGCCCGCACATAGGCGATGCCTGTGAGGGAGTCCCCCGTCCGGGTGAGGAAACGGCCCTTATGATAGTATTCGATCACAAGAGGCGATTCTTTCAGAATATGGGCGGAGGTGTTTCCCGAGGTGTAGATTACCCGGTCCTCCTGTTCAGAAATGGTCACATGGGCGTTCTGCTCCTGCAGGCTGAAATGGGGGCCGCGCTTTTTTGTCCCTGCATGGTGGGTGATCCGCACCCGGATCACATCGTTTCTGGGGGAAGAAAGCTCGATGCAGATCACGGGAAGATTTAACGTGACGCCTCTGCTTTCTATTGTTGAGGTGGGAGCGGTGATCTCTACCCGGTCCCCCTTTTGGATAATCTCATAGGCTTCTCTCGCCCGGAGGATCTCTGCGCTCTCCTTCACCATCCACATGCCGTTCAAAAATTTCATATGCATTCCTCCTCGTATAATTAAGTTCCAAGCTTCAAAGGTAAGACATTCAGGTATCAGCAGGCTTAAAACTGCCCGCAAAACAATAGCTGCAGGTCTGCCGGGTCAATTTCTGTTTCAGCTGTTTCAGTATATATCTGCGGCGCTTCGCCCATTTCTCAAGAGCTCGCAAAACAGGAGGCGGAGAAAAATCCCTTTCCCCGTCTCATGCGGCTCGCCGGGGATCAATCCGCCTGAAAGCGGACGACGCCGTCCATCACCGTCATGCAGACGGGGATTTCGTGTATCCGTTCCGGCTCCGTATGGAAGATATCCCGGCCTAGGACGACGAAATCCGCCAGTTTGCCGGGCTCTAAGGTTCCCTTCTCAGCTTCTTCAAAGGAGAGATAAGCGCCGCCCTTTGTATAGAGGGAAACGGCCTCGTACACGCTGAGGTTTTCCTCCGGATGCCAGCCCTCCGGCGGAAGGCCTTCCGCTGTTTTTCGTGTAACGGCACAGCGGATCCCCCACAGGGGCGCCATAGATTCCACCGGGCTGTCGGAGCCTCCCCCCAAAGGGATACCCATATGGAGCATGGTCTTCCAGCGGTAGCTCGCTTTTTCCCGTTTTTTCCCCAGAAGGGGCCGGACCAGAGGCGCGTCAGAGGGCACGAAGGGCGGTTGGATATCCGCGCAGAGCCCGGCCTTTTTCATGCGGGAAAGAAGCTCGTCCCCCGCAAACTGGCAGTGGACGATCCGATGCCGCAGCTCCCGGGGAAACTGGGCCTGCGCTTTTTCCACGGCGGTAAGGCACTGCTCCAGAGCTCCGTCTCCGATGGCGTGAAAGGCGACCTGCAGGCCGCTTCGGTGGGCGGTCAGGACCAAAGCGTCCAGCTCTTCCTGCCTGTAAACGGCGATCCCCCGGTCCCTCGAACCTTCATAGGTTTCCCGCATAAAGGCCGTCCTGGCTCCCAGAGAGCCGTCGGTATAGAGCTTCAGGTTCCCCAGCTTGAAAAGCCCGCCCTCTCCGGTGCGGTATCCAAGAGAGAGAAGCTCTTCCAGTTCTTTTCTGTGGGGAGCCTGGGCCTCTTCCCAGATGCGGACAGAGAGCTTTCCATTCCGTTCCAGTTCATCACAGACGGCGAAAAGCGTTTTCAGAGAAACAAATCCCAAGTCATCGGACTGCAGGGAAGTGATGCCCAGGGAGGCAGCTTTTCGGGAAGCATTTTTGAGCAGAATCTGTATTTCTTCGGCAGTGTGCCGGGGTATGCAGGCGCTCACCGCTCCCAACGCATTTTCCCGCAGGATTCCGGTAAGCTTTCCATCTGCTCCAACGTCGGCGCAGCCGCCGGGGATATGACTTTCCGGGGTGATGCCGGCTAGCTCCAGGGCCAGCGGGTTGGCCGCTCCCACATGGCCGCAGATGCGCTCCAAAAGAACCGGGTGGCGCTGTGAAACAGCATCTGCCAGGGTTCCGTCGGGAAGAACGGGCTCCGGGAAACGGTTCTGGTCAAAACCGATGATGTGCACCCACTTGCCTTCGGGAATTTGCTCCCTTTCTATATATTCCCGCCCCATATGAATCATTTCCTCCGGGGAAGAAGCAGAGCTTACATCCAGTTTTTCTTCCGTTATGGCGGTGTGCAGAAGATGGCAGTGGCTGTCATTGAAGCCGGGAAGCACACACCGTCCTTTGAGATCCACGGCTTCCGCGTCCTTCCGGGCCAGGGAGAAAATCTCCTCCCGGCTGCCCAGAGCGGCGATACGGTTTCCCTCTGTCAGCATGGCTTCCTTTGGAAGCTCGCCGGGGGCTGTGAGAGGATAGATTGCTCCATTGTAGTAGACGGTCTGCTGTAAGGTCTGCGCCTGGCCTGCTTCTGAAATCATCTTTCCGGCACCTCTTTCTGCAGCTTCTGACGCAACGGCCACGGTTCGGCAGAATTCTGTCCGCCGTATTTCCGGTTGCTGTGGCCGATGTGAAACTCTTTTTACTATCAGTATAGCGGATTCCTCCCTTCTGTCAACGGTAGAAAGGGGAGGAGAAAGCGCAGACGCCGTCCTGAATATATGCATCAGTTGACGAAAGACGAGGAATTCTATATAATAAAACATAATGCCATTTTGAGCGGGGTTGTTTTTCAGCGGCAGCAGCTGCGGAATAGTCTGAAAAATGGGGATGCCGCAGGGGCTTGGGGCCGGCGGCGTTTTTGGAGGCTTAAAGGATAATGGAAAATACGCGCGATAAATATAAAGGTTTAGTTTCTCTTGGAATGTCGGCTGTTTTGCTTCTGGGAGTGGGAGCTGTTTTTACCTATACATGGTATACGGCCTATAAGGGGCGGATCGAGGATCCCTTTTTCAGAAGAGGGAACTGGCTTCTGATTTTGATATATGCGCTTCTGTTTCTGGTTTTCAGCCGGATCTACGGAGGTTTTCGGGTAGGGCATTTGAAACGCTCGGAGATCATCTATTCCAATATGCTGGAAATCCTTTTTACCAATGTGGTGACCTATTTCCAAATCAGCCTGATCGCCCGAAAGCTGCTTCCGCCTCTGCCTATGGTGCTGATGACGGTGGGGGACGCCGTATTGATTTGCATATGGTCTTTTCTTTCCAGCTCTTTGTATACGAAGCTGTATCCTCCCAGGGAGGTGCTTCTGGTATACGGCAGCGATCTTGCATACAGCCTCATGGGGAAGCTTTCTTCCCGCCGGGACCGGTATCAGGTGAAGCGGGCGATCTCCATTGGCCGCGGCGTGCAGGAGGTAGAGGCCACGATCCTCAAGCATTCCTCCGTGATCCTCTGCGATATTCCGGCAAAAGACCGGAACACGCTTTTGAAATTCTGTTATGAACACTCTGTGCGGGTCTACATAACGCCCAAAATATCGGATATCCTTCTCCGTGGGGCGGATATAGTGGATCTGTTCGACACTCCTATTTTTGTATGCAGGAATCTGGGCCTGACGCTGACCCAGCGGGCGGCGAAGCGGGCTTTGGATCTGGCAGTTTCCCTTGTGGCGGCCATTGCGGCTTCTCCTTTTATGCTGATCACGGCCTTGGCTATCAAGCTTTATGATAAGGGGCCCGTGCTCTATAAACAGAAGCGTCTCACAAAGGACGGCAGGGAGTTCTATGTGTATAAATTCCGCAGCATGGTGGTGAACGCAGAAAAGGACGGCCAGGCCCGGCTTGCCAGCCAGAACGACGACCGGATCACACCTGTGGGGAAGCTCATCCGCAAGATCCGTTTTGACGAACTTCCGCAGATCTTCAATGTCCTTTTCGGGGATATGAGCCTGGTGGGGCCCCGCCCGGAACGGCCTGAGATCGCCGAGGAATACGAAAAGACCATGCCGGAATTCCGGTTCCGCCTGAAGGTGAAGGCGGGGCTCACAGGCTACGCCCAGGTAAAGGGGCGCTATAACACTACCCCTTACGATAAGCTCCGCATGGATTTGATGTATATCGGAAACTATTCCATCCTTTTGGATTGGAAGCTTCTGTTTATGACCGTGAAGATCCTTTTCCTGCCGGAAAGCACCGAGGGTATCGAAGAGGGCGCCAGAACAGCGGAAAGGAAGCACGAAGCTCTCTCTGACAAACATCAATAAAAGGAGAAAAGCAGAGCGTTTTTTGCTGCTTTTTTTCCTGATAGAAAGAGCTTCCGCTCTGCAGACATGCAGAGCGGAAGCTCTTTCTTTGCTTTTGCGTATTTGCCTGCTGCCGGGAAGCGATATTGCCTATGCGCTGCATACAGCATGCGGCGCGCCGGCATATAAGGGCTGCTGCCGTATTCTCTGCCGTACGGACCGGACGCTTCAAATAGACGTTTCCCTGCGGAATTTTTCCCGGTAGGCGTCCTGCAGAGCCTTTATAAGCGTCGGCGCCCTGCCGCCTACGGGGACGCCGTCTATTTTTTCCACCCGTGCGCCGTGGATGGTGGAACTGGAGACGATGATCTCGTCCGCTTTCATCATTTCTTCTACGCTGAAGGGGCTCTCATTGACAGGGATCCCAAGTTCGCCGCAGAGCTCGATCAGATGCTTGCGCGTGATGCCCGGCAGGATCAGATTGTCTGCGGGAGCAGTCTGAAAAACGCCGTCTTTGAGGATGCTCACATTGCTGTGGGCGCATTCCGTCACCCGCCCGAACCGGTAGAGGATGGCTTCCTTGCAGCCGTGTTCCTCGGCCTCCTGAGCCGCCAGAACGCTGGGAAGCAGGTTCAGGGTCTTGATATTGCAGTGAAAATACCGAGTGTCTTCCCTGGTGATGCAGGAGATGGGACGGCTCACATCGTAAAGCCGCCCGGGCGTCAGAGTGATCCACCAGTTGGGCTTTACCCCCTTCGGGAAGGCGTGGGTCCTGGGAGCCGTCCCTCTGGTCACCTGGATATATACAAACTGGTCGGGGCTGTCTACCTTGCGGACCATTTCCTTCAGAAGGCATTTCACCTCTTCCTTGGTCTTGTCGGGCTCGATCCGGATCATGGCCATGCTGCGGAAAAGGCGGTCAATATGCTCGTCGAGAGCGAAGATATTGTGGTTGGCTGTGTAGGTAGCGTCATATTCGCCGTCTCCAAAATAGCAGACCCTGTCGTTCATAGGGACGCTCATTTCCTCAAGAGGCCCGTATTTTCCATTGTAATAGCCGAGATTAGTCATAGCTTCCGCCTCCGTTATACGTTATACATAGGAATTGAGAAAATCTGGAATACTGTAGTGACGGCGGAAAAGGAAACCCGCGCTCCCTTTCCCGCGCTAAGCGGGCGCATACGTCTTTTCGCCTTCTTTCTTCCGGCTTCAAAAGCGAAGCCGTCTCTGCGGCCTTCTGCCGACTCACATTATAGTGGCAACGGCGGGGAAAGTCAACGGAGCGGACGCTTTTTTTACGGCAGGCGGGCGGAGCTTCTGCAGTTGACGGGGCCCGGGGAATGTGGTATGGTGAGGAAGAAACGTAAATATGTATATGCGGTGAATGCATAATGTGTGCCGGGATCCCGAAATTTTTCGGAATTCCAGGAAGGCGCGGAAAAGCGACGGCAGAAGAATCAACAGGAGGTATGCATATGAAATTCAGCGAGATGCCCTATAAGCGCGTAGAGGTAAATGAGGCCAGGGAACGGTCGGAGGCGATCTGCAGAAAATTCGCGGGGGCCTCTTCCTATGAAGAAGCCCGGGCGGCTTTTATGGAACAGCAGAAGCTGGAGACGGAGATCGAGACGCAGTACGCGCTGGTATATGTCCGCCATTCCATCGATACGGCTGATGCGTTTTACGATGCGGAAAATGAATATTGGGATTCAGCTAACCCCATGCTGCAGGAGTTTTCTCAGAAATTTACGGAGGAACTTCTGAAGACGCCCTTTCGCGGGCAGTTCGAAGAGGAGTTCGGCTCCCTTCTTTTCCGGAATGCGGAAATCAGCCTGAAAGCTTTTTCCCCGGAGATCATTCCCGAGATACAGGAGGAAAACAGCCTCACCTCCGCGTATGCCAAGCTGATCGCCTCCGCCCAGATCGAATTTGAAGGGGAAAAGCGCACTCTGCCTCAGATGACGCCCTTCAAGCAGTCCCCCGACGACGCGGTGCGGGAGGCCGCCTGGAAGGCGGAAGGCGCTTTTTATATGGAGCATGGGGAAGAACTGGATACGATCTATGACAAGCTTGTGAAGGTCCGCGATAGAATGGCCAAAAAGATGGGGTATAAAAGCTTTGTGGAGCTGGGCTATTACCGGATGATGCGCAACTGCTACACGGCGGAGGATGTGAAGGCGTTCCGCGACGCGGTGCGGAAGTACCTTGTCCCTGTGGCGGATTCTCTGGAAAGGGAGCACGCCCGGCGCAACGGGAGCGCATATCCCCTGTCTTTCTGGGACAACGCCCTGAAATACAGAAGCGGAAACGCCAAGCCCTTCGGAACGCCGGAACAGATTTTGGCCCATGGCCGGGAGATGTATCGCGAGATGTCCCCTGAAACGGCGGAATTCATCGATTTCCTGTATGAGAACGAGCTTCTGGATGTGCTCAGCCGCAAAGGGAAAGCCGGCGGCGGCTACTGCATCTCGCTCCCCGAATATAAAGCTCCCTTTATTTTCGCAAATTTCAACGGCACTTCCGGCGATGTGGAAGTCATCACCCATGAGGCGGGGCACGCTTTCGCTGCTTATATGGCCAGGGATATCGTGCCTCTGGAAAACCAGTCCCCCACGCTGGAAGCCTGCGAAATTCACTCCATGTCCATGGAATTTTTCGCGTGGGCCTGGGCGGAAGGCTTCTTCGGCAAGGATACGGAAAAATTCCATTATGGCCACCTGGCGGACGCTGTTACCTTTATCCCCTATGGGAGCATGGTGGATCATTTTCAGCACATTATGTATGAGCGGCCGGAATTGAAACCGGAGGAACGCCATGAAATCTGGCGGAAGCTGGAAGCGGAATACCGCCCCTGGCTCAAGCTGGAGGGACTACCTTTCTATGGGGACGGCCGGGGCTGGCAGCGGCAGCACCATATCTACGAGGATCCGTTCTATTATATCGATTATTGCCTGGCACAGTCCGTCGCTCTGCAGTTCTGGGCCCTGATCCAGAAGGACAGGAAGGATGCCTGGGAGAGGTATATGCGGCTTGTAAAGAAGGCAGGTACCCAGACTTACCGCGAGCTTGTGGAGACCGCCGGGCTTTCCTCCCCCTTCGGAGAGAAGGCTCTCAGCGAAATTTCCGCCGCCGCTCGGGAGTATTTGGAAAAATTTGACCAGTCGGCCCTGCGGTAAGGGGCATTCTGCGCCCAAGCTTCAGGAGACGCTTCAGGCAGGATACTTGGAGTGTGCCGATACAGACAGCCCCCTCCGCGTCTAAAATGGCGCGGAGGGGGCTGTCTGCCTGATATTGGAAAATTTTTCTGTGCCTGAGATTTTTTATTTATTTTGTGACTGATTTGTGACTGAGGGGGCTTATACTTAAACTATACCTAATCATTCATCTATATGTTGCTGTATAGGCGTCTTATTTCTGTATGAAATGAGACGCTTTTTTTGAGTGTGAAGTTGAATTCAGCCGGAACGAAAAGGTATTCTTTTTCGGTATGAGGAGGGGATGCTCTCAGCCTCTGCCGGGTGGGGATGCCTCCGGCTCAACAGCAGGAGGTGAACATATGAAAGGACGGTTGTGAACATGAAAGGACTGTTGAAAAAGGTAGTTTCATTTTCCCTGTCGGCTGTTTTAGCCCTTTCCGTTTTCGGAGGGGTATCGGCGCAGGAGAAGGAAAAACGCCGGCTGAGCTGCAGGAAGGCGTAAACATCATCCGGGAGGGCGCAGCGGACGCTTCTTACACGATCGACGAAGGGAAAGCGGTTATGATAGCCGGTACGGATGAGGAGCCTATCGTATTCGAGGGCTGCACCTTCGACCTTTCCGGCGGGACTGTGAAGATCAGCGGGAATCAGGACGGAATCTCTTACAATAACGGCGAAGTGGTCACAAAGCTCTGGATAGGAGAGAACGTCACCTTCAATAACTGCGTTTTTGTGGCGGAAAACGGTAAGAAAAGCACCAATGCCGGATATGACGCGGCTATCTACTTTTTCTCCGGCGATATCCGGCTGAACGGCTGCACCCTGGAAGGAAACGGCTGGGAGGGCCAGTTCCTGGGCCTATACGGCAAATCCGGCAGCGTGACCTTTAAGGATAGCTCCATCAGCGCCGTGGGGAATACGAACGGCTGGAGCTATGCCATGTATGGAGGAAGCGTGCTGAAGCTGGATCATTCCACTATGACGGCTGTGGACATGAGAACTACCGGCGGCAATATAAACGCGTTTTATTCCGGCGACAATAAAACGGGGTACGACGCCATATTTATAGAAAACGGCTCCGCCGTGGATTTCCATGACAACAAAGCCGGCGGCTTTGCTATTAATAATGTAAACATCCACGTGAGCGATTCCGCTGTCAATGTAAGCGACAATTTGGGCAACGCCTGCAACAGCGGCTACTGGATCGTGGAGGATTCCACGATCACTATGAACGGCAACCGGGGCGGCCACGCCCTTTCCTGCATCGGCTTTGAGATGACGGACACAGTGCTGGATATCCATCATAACGGTTATGCGGGCATATACCTCCAGAGCAGGGATTCTTCCTTCACAGGCGGAAAGATCTCCCTGGACTGCAACGGCGAACGGCTTCTGAGCTACAGCGCAGGGGACGTATGGCTGCAGGGGCATACCTTAACGCTGACGGATTGCGAATCCGTCTGGCTGGGCGGCGTTGGACGGAAAGGCCAGGTGGTGGATAACGGATGCGCTTCCTTCGTAGCCTATGACCTGAATGAACTGAAAGGGATTGTAAAGAGCGATACGGAGGACGTTCTCACAGGAGTGGAGCTGGATGCCCAGGATTCCCATACCCTTTTCCTGAATCCGACGCTTTATAACGAGCATGGCGTCCTGTATGCCCGCGGAAATCTGGAGACGATAAGCAGCAGCAATGACGGCGATCTGTTTGCAGAGTTCGATAAGGCGGATATTATCAATAAGGATACTGCGGTGATCGGCAGCTTGACGACGGCCCAGCTTTCCCATCATAAGTATGACTGGGCGAACGGTACGGTGACGGAGCAGGCCGGCGAGACCCATTATGGCGTTATGCAGTATTCCTGCGTGGATTGTGCGAAGTATGCAGGCGCTTATGAAACAGAGCATCCTCACAGCGGCTATTGCCAGGAGGTTGCCAGTGTGTATGCTCCTTTGGTGGGTGTGACCTTTGACGCTAATGCCGGCGATGCCACAGTAACTAATATGCCTGAGGCGCAGACGGCGGTTTCCTATAGCGGTTCAGCTTCTGAGCCGGATTTGATCCCTGTGAGGGATGGATATGAGTTTACAGGTTGGTATACAGATGCACAGTGCACTCAGAAGTATGATTTTGCAACAGCTTTAACTGCAAACTGGACAGTTCTCTATGCAGGCTGGCAAGAGGAAACAGAAGAGATTCCGGACGAATCCACGCCTTCCGGAGCTCCCGGCGAAGATCCTTCTTCCGGAGCAGAAGGCCCTGCTTCTGAAGCCCCCTTCTCCGGCAGCGAAGAAATCCCCGATGAGTCTACGCCTTTGGCGCTTCCTACCGGTGAGGCTCCCATCAATCCGGCTTGGATGATAGCTGCAATCCTGCTGGCAGGCGGTTGTGCGGCAGCTGTTGTTCTTTGCAGGAGGAAGGAAACCAAAACCCGCTGACAGAATGCGGAGGAGAAAGTCCTGCTTCTCATGGAGAGACGGCGTACTTCATGAATAACCGGTAACAAAAGGGATTCTTTTTGCAGGAGGCCTGCGGAAAGAATCCCTTTTTTCCGTGGCCGGCATGTGGCCCCGATGCCTTTCCGCCGCTTTTCTCTTTACAAACGAAGGTATTTCTTCTACAATACTTACAGGCCGTCTGCGTAAAAAACGTGACGGCTGGGAAAGGGATGGGTGCATGTGAACCGGTATGGAGAAGATTGGCGGTATATGATTCCTCCGGGCGAGGAGGGAAAGGCCGGGAAGAAACGATTTGTTTATATAGGTAAGTATTATACGGTTCGTATAGAAAATGAGGAGAGAAAACCGCTCAAGAGGATGTATGCGGTATACGGTATTCTTTCCGTGATTTGGCTTTTGGGCATCGGGTTTCTCAATCCGCCCGGAAGCCGTCTGGTGTATGTGATGCTGCCCTATGGCTTTTCCATTCTGTTTGTGTTGTTTGTTCTGCAGAGTGTGGTTTCGATCCTCTTTTCTAAACGGATTATGACCAGAGAGGAATGCGACCATTCCTTCCACAGGGCCAGGAAAATGACGGTTCTCACCTTTGTGTTTTCTCTGGTGGCCGCAGGAGGAGAACTGATCTCTATCCTGCAGCGAATGTGGGGAGAGACTCTTTTATGGACGGAATATGCATTTTTGGCGGGCTGCGCGGCAGAATGCGTTTTGCTGTGGTTTTTTATGCAGCGGCAGAACCGGGTTTCAGAAAAAATCTGTGAGACATCTGAAAAGCCGGAAAGACCCAAACAGAGGTGAGATATGCCTGGAGCGGAAAAGGGAAGGTTTTCCGGGGGTAGGGCAAGAAGTCGGGAAAGGTTGTGGAATCGATGCACGGCGCACATGGAGCGGATGAGCGGGCAGAGGGGAAGCTGGATACGGCGGAACGGCGCAAGCGGATCCTGGAGCTTCTGGAGGAGCGGGAGGAGCCTATAAGCGCGGGAGCCATCGCGGCCAGGTTTTCTGTGAGCCGCCAGATCATCGTGGGAGATATAGCCATTCTCCGGGCGGCGGATTACACGGTCACCGCCACGCCCAGAGGCTATATGCTGGAAAAGGCCCCCTCGGGCCGCAGGGTCTATACCGTCGCCTGCCGCCATACGGAGGAAAATCTGGCGGATGAGCTCTATGCGGTGGTGGACAACGGCGGCGGCCTTCTGGATGTGATCGTCGAGCATCCGCTTTACGGGCAGATTTCCGGAAGCCTGCAGATTTTTTCCCGGTACGATGCGGACATGTTTATGAAAAAACTGCGGGAAAACAGGGCGAATCCCCTTTCCGCCCTTACGGGAGGCATCCACCTGCATACGCTTTCCTGCCCTTCTCCGGAGGTGTTCGCACGTGTGCGGAAAGCGCTTTCGGAAAAAGGGATCCTTTTGGAGTGATAGACCGCCGGGATGTCTGAAACGGCTGGAGACACAGCCGCAGGAGCGCAGGAATGCGGGAAGCGGTGAAGCCTCCGCTCGGCCTTTGCGGGAAAGTCTGGTATTGCCGGCGGCGGGAAAGGATATGGGCGATAGCTGTACAGGGCTGGCCGGAACGAGGCCGGCCCTGTATTTCGTTTGCGGCTTTGCGCATCCTGAAACGGGAAAAGCTGCGCTGGCCGGAGCCGAAAGCCGCCGGACACTTGTTTGTACTTCCCTGCCCGGGAGATTTCTATAAAAACGGCGGGAATTCTTCGGACAACGCCGTCACATCGCCGGTCTTTCGATTGGAAGGGACGAAAGCCTTGACAGCCATGGATGGGAATAGTAGAATATGCAGGTGTCAAGACATATATCCAGTAGGGTATGCTGGATGTGGAAAATAGGAAAGCCTTTTTGGAAATCCCCACGAAGGCGCATAGCAGGAGGGTATTGCATGAAAAATCGTTCCAGTATGGTGACGCTGACAGTTTCGGCGCTTCTCTGCGCTGTAGGTATCGTAATCCCTATGTTTTCTCCCTTGAAGATCGTTTTGGAGCCCGCTTCCTTTACGCTGGGAAGCCACGTGGCCCTGTTCATGGCCATGTTCATTTCCGTGCCGGTGGCAGTGTGCGTCTCCCTGGTGACGACGGCGGGCTTTTTCCTGGGAGGCTTCCCCATTGTGGTGGTCCTGCGGGCTCTGAGCCAGATCGTCTTTGTGACCCTTGGGGCCCTGTATCTGCAGAAAAAGGGGGAGACCCTGCGGCGTCCGCTTTCCTGCACTGTGTTCGGCCTTGCGATGGCCGTGGTCCACGCGGTCATGGAGGTCATTGTGGTCACCTTCTTCTATACCGCGGGCAGCAATATGAGTCAGCTTTACTATGAGCAGGGGTATTTCCTCTCTGTTATGGTGCTGGTGGGATTTGGAACGGTTGTCCACAGTATGGTGGATTATGGCATCGCTCTGGCAGTGTGGAAGCCCGTTCAGAAGGTGGCGGGGTATATGCCGGTGAATGCGAAAGTGTGATAGAAGCAGAAGAAGTATATAAAAATGCTGCAGAATACTATTCTGCAGCATTTTTATATATTTTATTGACATGTTGAATAAATCAACTATAATTACAGTAGAAATAGTATTTCTATGGGAGGATTCCGCATGATCAAGCAAAATCTGAAATATATGCTGGGGAGCAGGGATTTTTTTATCGCCTTCACCTTTGGGATCCTGCTTGTTTTGGGTTCCCTGGCCCTGTCCCTCATTTCCTTCCAGGGGAATCTGGATATAAACCTCTATCCCGCCTGGTACTATTTCGGCGTGGACGGCACGGGCCTGGGGACTCCTCTCAATACAGGCTCCATGCGGACAGCTACGACAGCTATAGATATTTTTATCCAGATTTTTTTGCCTTTTTTAGCTGCAATGGCTTTTGGTTCCTATCATTTTGACACTATGTCTTCCGGCGCGCTGAAAAGCCTCCTTCCCCGGGTGGGCCGCGGGAGGTATTACCGCAGCGGAGCCTTTACGGCCTTTGCGGGAGGCTTTTTGGTGATCTTTGCCCCCATGCTTCTGGAGCAGCTTGTCCTCTGCGTTGCTTTTCCTATGGAAATTCCCTATACCATCGGGCGGCCGGGTTATGAGGACAATCACATCCTGGGGGTAGGGGAGGCCATGCAGTGGCTGCAGGTCCGGTTTCCGTACCTGTTCAATTTCATATACTGCCTGCTTCCCGGCCTTACAGGCGGAGCAGCGGCCCTTTTGTCCTATGCCTGCTCCCTGTATTTCCATAAAAGCAGGTTTCTCACATTGACCCAGGCGGCTGTTGTCTGGGCGGTAATGGTCCCCCTTCTGCTGAATCCTTCCGGTTTGGGGCTTCGGCAAACGATATGTTCTTTTTTTGTGCCTGCTCCTGGATGGGATTTTGCGTGGTGGCTCGGATGCTTCTTTGTTTTTCTGATTGTATGTGCGACGGCTGTGGAGCTGAAAATACGGGTTGCAAAGGATGAGGTGGAATGATCAAAGGATACCTGCAGACCCGGGCGCAGGACGGCCTTTCGCGCCTGATAGCCGCGGCTGTGACAGTATACGTTTGCGCTTGCGCGAACATGACAGCGGCGGGAATAGAGAGTGCTGAAGATCCCTTTCAGTATATGTTCGTTTCAAATTGGAGCCCTATAACGCTGATGTCTTTCTATATCCCGCTTTTTCTCCTTTTCCTGTTTTTCCAGCAGAAGGTTTTTCTGGAAGGCTATTACCGCTGCCGGTTTTGCCGCTTCCATGCCCTGTGGAGAGCCAGAGGGGCCGCCCTTGTGTGGGACTGCCTGCTCTATGAAGCCCTGATGCAGCTTGCTTTTCTTCTCTTCAGCGTTCTTCTGGGAAGATGGAGCGATTACGGCGCTCATATAGGCAGCATAGCTTTGAGCGCTGTAGGACAGATGGCTTCCCTTCTTCTCCTTTCCCTCCTGGCTGCCATCCTCTGCGAGTGGCTCCGCAGCGCGTTCGGGGGGATCGCCCTGGTGTTTGTGGTTGTGGCGGCTGAGTTCTTTCTCTATCATCTGAGGCCGGATTTGCTGTTCTTTTTTCGTGGTTTTTTGGACTATTATGCTGTAGGGGAGCTTCTGCCGTTGCTGGGGCTGTATGCAGCCGTGGCGGCAGGGCTTCTGTTCCTGGTTTTCGGGTTCCTGCCCGGCAGGGATTCCCTGCAGAAAGAGAAGGTGTGAAAGGTGGGGGCGAATATGCGCAGATGGCTTCTGCGGGCGGCGCTTTCCAATCTTCTGTTCCTGTTTTTCCTCTGGCTCTATGGCCCGGGGAGGCTTTTTTCCGGAGGAAAAGAGGGGCTTTTTCTCACGCTCTATGGAAACTGCGCCGGCCTTTCGGAGCGGTATTTTCTGGATAACCTGATTTTCTGCATACTGCCTCTGCTCTTCTATATATATGTGTTTTCTTCGTATTTTGCCCAGGATTTTAAGACCAGCTTTGTATATGTGTTTACAAGGTCGGGCAGCCGGTCCCGCTGGCTGGGGAAGCGGGCTGCTTCCTTATTTCTGGAGGCCGGAGGCGCGGTGCTGTTTCTCCTGGCCGTATCCTACATATACGCCTCGTTTCAGCAGGGCGAATGGCGGTTCCCATTGTATGCGGCGGCTTCAGTATGGCTGAATTCCATGTTCACGCTGTTGCCCCTGCTTCTGCTTGCCAATGTTTTTTCTCTCTGGTGGGGGGAGCTATATGGCTTCCTTCTGGTGTTTGCCCTTCATATCCTGTCGTTTCTGGCGGGAACGGCTCTGGCTTCGGCGGAAGGCGTAAATACGGCGGTGTTCCTCCTGCTGCCCACCTTAAATGGAATGGGGCTTCTGCGAGGGGATACAGAGCTTGCTTCGGTCATCTTTCCTCTTGCAGGGGAAATACAGACGATCCCCGGCTTTGAGCTTTGGAAGAGCCTGCTGGTCTGTGTCGTGGAATGCGGCCTGATAGGATTTTTGGCTGCACGAAAACTCAGAAGGTGCGATCTTCTTTCAGTAGGAAAGGAAGGTAGATAAAAATGGATGGGATCCAATTACTGCATTATACAAAGATTTTGAAGGGGAGGACGGTGCTTTCCGACGTTTGTCTGGAACTGGAAAAGGGCGGGATTTACGGCTTTTACGGCCATAACGGTTCCGGAAAAACCATGCTTCTTCGGGCAGTGGCGGGGCTGATCGTTCCCACTGAGGGCTCTGTTTCCGTTTTCGGGAAGCAGCTGAATGAAAAATATGCTTTCCCGGAAAATATGGGCCTCATTATAGAAAACGTGGGATTTTGGCCGGATTTTACGGGAATGAAGAACCTGCAGCTTTTGGCCTCTGTGCGCAAAAAAATTGGGGATGAGGAGATACGTAAGACCATCCGCCGGGTAGGCTTGGATCCGGAGGACAGGCGTGTATATAAGAAATATTCCCTGGGGATGAAACAGAGGCTGGGCCTTGCACAAGCTGTTATGGAAGAACCAGAGCTCCTTTTGCTGGACGAACCAACGAACGGATTGGATGACAGCGGCATAGAGCAGTTTAACACGATCATCCGGGAGGAACACAGCAGAGGCGCTACGATCCTTCTTGCCAGCCACGATAAGGAGGAGCTGAAGCTTCTGTGCGGCAGGACTTTCCGTATATCGGACGGTGTGGTGGCAGAGGAGGAACTTCCATGAGACGGTGGCTGTATGCGCTTCCTCTTGCGGCGGTCGTTGTCTGTTTTGTTCTGGCCGGCATGGTGAAAAATTCGGTTGTGCATTTTGATCCGGGCGTGATAGAGGAATATATGACGAGCCCCAGCGATTTCAAAGAGAGTTATAGGATAGAAATGGAATTAGATGAGACAGGCGGGCTTGAAAACGATATAGATCCCCTGTCAGCTCCCCGCCCGCAGTATCTTTTGAAGGCGGAGGAACTGCTGGAAAAGTCCCAGACGGTCGTGAAAGCGGCCTGCACGGGGGAAAGGCGGGTCCACGGTGAAACGCTCTATACGCAGGTGGAAATAAAAGAGGTATATAAAGGGGAAGAAAATCTGAAAGGGAGAAAGATCTGGGTAGTGGGGGACTATTTGGTATCTGCAGAGTACCGGTATATCAACACATCCGGCGAAAAGAAGCTGCCCCTGATCAGCGGGCAGGAATACCTTCTTTTTTTGAATAAGGCGGAATTTCATCCGGCCAGAAGCCTCACCGAATTTCAGGAATCCCAATATACATTTGCAACCCATACCCCGGCGGACGCCTTCCTGTTTACAGAGGAAAAGCAGACGACGGTGTTTGAGTATGAAGATGGTTCTTCGGAATGGGAACTGAAAACGCTCAGGGGGATCGATGTGTTTACATGGGATCCTGAGGACTTGGAGGAATACTATGCCCTGCGGGACGAGCTGTATACCAGATTGGGCATAGAAATGTAATTGCCCGGCTTGAAAGACCTTCCGGAGGCCTGCGCCTTCGGAAGGTCTTTTATATGTTTCTTCAAAGGTAAACTTACAAAAGTGATAGATTTTTACTTGAAAATATGCCTGTAAAAAGGGAAACTGCAGGATTTTCAGCATAAGATCCACAATTTTCCCTATTTCTATAGAAAATTCACAACCGGTTCATATTTCCGCATTGTAAACCCAGGCGCTTTTACGCTATAATAGATATGTTATTTTATAACGGAAAGGAATGCGGAAAGGCGTATCGCCGGTGGAGCGGATACGGGCGGAGCCGCAGATTCTATGGGAAAAGGAGAATGTGATATGGCAAAAACAGACGGCAGGGATTTTTTTGAAATTACGCCGGAAATGATGCGGTATGCGGCTCAGTGCCAGGAACACAGCGAGATCGATCCGGGTCTATTCGCAAAATACGACGTGAAGCGCGGCCTGCGCGACCTGAACGGAAAAGGCGTTCTCACCGGCCTTACGGAGATTTCCGAGATCCAGTCCTCTAAAGTGGTGGATGGAAAAACCGTTCCCTGCGAAGGAAAGCTGTTTTACCGCGGCTACGATGTGGAAGAGCTTGTGGCGGGGTTTATCCGCGACAAACGGTTCGGCTTCGAAGAGGTCGTGTACCTTTTGCTGTTCGGCGAGCTCCCCACGGAAGAGGAGCTTTCGGATTTTCGTGTTGTCCTCAATACATACAGGACCCTTCCCACAAACTTTGTGCGGGATATCATCATGAAAGCGCCCACAGCGGACATGATGAATACCCTGGCGAGAAGCGTCCTCACTCTTTACGCTTACGACGAGAAGGCCAACGACACCTCTCTGCCCAATATGCTGCGGCAGTGCATCGAGCTGATAGCCCTTTTCCCGCAGCTGGCGGTGTATGGTTACCAGGCCTATGCGTTCGATGCCGACAGGCTCAACAACAGCTTTTTCATCCATTCTCCCAGGCCTGAGCTCTCCACTGCGGAGAATATCCTGCATATGCTGCGCATAGACAGCAAGTATTCCGAGCTGGAAGCCAGGATCCTGGATCTGGCCCTGGTGCTGCATGCGGAGCACGGCGGCGGAAACAATTCCACCTTTACCACGCATGTGGTGGCGTCCTCCGCTTCGGATACCTATTCCATCATAGCAGCGGCTCTCGGTTCCCTGAAGGGGCCGCGCCACGGCGGGGCCAATATCAAAGTCGTGCAGATGTTTGAGGATATGAAGGTCAATGTAAAGGATTGGGAAGATGAAGAGGAAGTGGAGCGGTATCTGCGAGCCCTCCTCCACAAGGAAGCGTTTGACCGTCAGGGTCTGATCTACGGCATGGGGCACGCCGTATATTCTATCTCCGATCCGAGGGCCAATATATTCAAGAGCTTTGTGCATAAGCTGGCGGACGAAAAGAACATGCAGAAGGAATACGCTCTGTATTCCAATGTGGAGCGTCTGGCGGTGAAGGTGATCGCGGAAGAGCGCAAAATCTATAAGGGAGTCAGCGCCAATATCGATTTTTACAGCGGCTTCGTATACCATATGCTTGGGCTTCCCACAGAGCTGTTTACTCCTCTTTTCGCTATGGCGCGTATTGCGGGCTGGTCGGCTCATTTGATGGAGGAAAAGATCAATTCCGGGAAGATCATCCGGCCATCCTATATGAGCATTTCTCCCCGCAGGGAGTACGTTTCACTGGAGAGCCGCCGGTAAGGCCGGGGGCCGCCGTTTTCTAGATATTCGTGTATTATACGGTCTTATTTTCAGCGCAAAGCCGCGCTCTGTTCCAGTCAGGAGCAGGGCGCGGCTTTTCAGGTTTTCTGCGGGTACGCGTATATGCCGATACGCTGCGGCTGTCCGCAGAAACGGTTCAGTCCTTTTTCTGTCCGGGCTTTTTCTTAAGATACGTCTCGGCCAGATTTCGGAGATCCTGCTCGTTGGAGATAGAAGCTCCGGACTGAATGATGTTTTCCTGCAGGGCGGCGGGCAGAGTGTTGAAAAAGGGATTTTCCCGGATGTTTTTCATGAATTCGCTTTCCATATAGATCGTTCCTTTCTGCAGGCGGACTGCTGCGGCCCGCCCTGTTACATCTGCTGGATATATTCCTTCATGCTGGTGAGTTCCCCCATCAGTGGGACGCCGATCACCTTGCTCAGTGCGCGGTTCAATTCCGCATATTGGTTTCCTGTGATTTCGATAGCGTCGTTTTCGTGTTCCTTCAGCAGGCCGATCCGCCGGTCGATTTCCTCGATGATTTCCCGGCGGCTCACAAAGTCTTTGTTTTGTACGTTGTCGTGTGCGGACATGTGGTTTACACCTTCCTTTCGTTTTTTTACTATTCTTTCCTGTGATTGTGCCGTTTATAAGCGGAAGAATAGAAAGAAAAGAGGGAATTTGAAGCAGTATATTTCTGTTTCACATGCATCTGGAGCCGATATCTGTGCAGCCGTATTTCGGGGAGGCATATTTTCGCTGAAATACCAGCCTGGGACAGAAATCTGCGGTATTGGGTTCCGTGGGATGCAGCCAGCGGAACGAAGCGAAGAAACGTGCCTGTGAAAAGCTTTGCCCCGCCCCGGCGGCGGAGCGGACGTGGCTGCGAAGACCATCGGGAGGGTGGACGGGACGAGCGGGCCCTTTCGAAACGGATTTTTTTGGGGCGCGGCGGGGAACAGCCAGCCTGGCAACCGTACACCATACGGCGTAAAAGCCCGGGCGGCAGGCGGCCGGATTTTTGAAATATGCGCAATAACGTATGAATACGCTGAGGAAACACGTCCTGCCGTAAATTTCCGCATCTTACAAGCAGAATAAAATACCCCCTTGACAGATA
>OFOK01001302.1_pt1 | contig 19768 bp, 20 predicted proteins | sample 1542001 | NCBI WGS metagenome assembly OFOK01 (sample SAMN04209242, study PRJEB22552) | human gut metagenome | biome: gut; material: feces | host: Homo sapiens | place: USA: Oklahoma
GCTTTGGCGGACGGCCCTTACTGCTGCGGCCACGCCGTTCGATGGCTAACCCTTCCGGCCCTTCTTCCAAATAAATGCGTTCCCAACGCTCTATAATTTTATGGTCGTTAATTCCAAATTCCTGCATCGTTGCATGGATACTCAGATGTTCTTTTTTCATGGTTTCTACAACCATTCTCTTGAACTCCGGCGTATATCGTTTGTTTGGTACTCCTTTTGGCATAGCAAAACACCCCATTTGTTAGATAGTATATCATACTGTCTAACAAATGGGGTGCTGTTCATTATATCCAGTTCTATACTTACTGTTCAAAAGGAGTATAGGAAATCCACTGATACTCTGCTGTAACAGGAAGCTTGCTGTCATCAAAAGCCTTAAGCCATTGATCTACGCCAGTACCGCACCATGCATTCATCATAATCTTACTTCTTGTAACTGGAATATTAACTGTGGCAGTATGCACTTTCTCACCATCTACATACCAGTCAATACTGTCTTCTCTCCACTCAAATGCATATGTATGGAAATCTTCTGACGCATCAAATCCAAGATCCACCATTTTCTCATGATTTCCCTTTCCATCTGTAAAATAATTAAACTGAACCTGTGTGGTATCCTTGCCAAGAATCTCTACATCAATTTCATCCCATGGGTTATTATCACTAGGACCTGTATAAGTGAAGAATGACGATACAACACCATCGTTCTTAATGGCTTTCATAGATACTTCATATCTTCCATATCCGTAAAAATCTTTAGAACGAAGCTCAGCTCCTGAATATGGGATGCTATCACCTTTAGGATCTTTATCTATAGTAAGCTGAAGTTTGCCATCTTCATAAGTACAACTGGTTCTTCTCCATGTTACATTAAACATTGATCCATTGGACCAGTCACCTGATGGCTCAAATGAATCAGGACAGCCCTTTGCAAAATCAGCATACATTTTTTTCTCAGTAATTGTCATTGAAGCCTCTGTAGTATCTGTTGTGTCTGTGGCAGTAGCACTGTTTGTGTTTTTACTTCCACATCCTGCGAGCATTGATGCTGTAACAATTGTAACTAATCCTAATATAAATAATCTCTTTCTCATATTTTTTATCCTTTCAAATTAAAACTTCACGGAAAACCACCGTTTTCCTTTACACCACTGTTGAACGATGCACCATTTTTGGCGGGTCATTCAAGTGTTACATTTTGTATTCTCCATAGCTAATCATGCTATATATAGATTTCAATAATACAATTTTGGGGTTACAAAATCTATTATATCATTATATTGCTTCTCGGTAAGCCTTAATAATCTTACAACACCTGTTTTAGGTTTGACTTCATCAATTCTTCGGTAATGCTTCTCTGAAGCCTTTCTATTCTGTACTACACGCATAAATACCTCTGGACCAATTCTTATATGACCATCTTTTAAAAGGAATTTTCTAAGCCTCGAATATTCAGTTTTTATCCCCCACTTATCTGTAGGACTTAGTATTGCTATTAACCTCATTCTGTAATACCCTCCATGCCGCTCAGCACACCGAGTGCATCGTAGGTATACCGCAAAATCACGCCGTTCGAGCGTTTTTCGCCCAACAGCTGCCCGTTCACATACTGATACTGCGTTGTAACGCCGCCCGCCGTTTTTTCAAGACGCAGACCGTCCGCATCGTATCTATAAGACGCTGTTTTCCCGTTCTGCGTCAGGCTTGTCAGCTGCCGTCCCGTCCACGTCATCGTCATGCCATACGGAATCGCAACCAAGCTACATTCGTAACAATGTCCTACCCACCTGCGCACAGGAAGTTTGTGCAACGACTATAAAGATAGCAAACATCGATATACTGAGTCGATTTATTTTAAGATTCCCTTCAATGCAGAGATTTATTGCGATTTTCGCCCATTCTTTTGCCAATAAATGACAATCGTAAACATTATCAAGAAACACATGATAATCAAAACAATTATTGTGGGTGTCTCGCTACTGTATTGCGCAGTACAATCGTATAATATCGTCTCTCTCCCTGTGTTGTCTATTTTTACCATCTGGGTATATTTGTACCCTGATAATAACTCGAGTATTGGTCTGCCTTTTTGAATTTTGTAAGTTACGCCTGAAATCTCGCATGTTGTTTTGTGCTCTAACTTTTGAATACTCGTTTCGTTTGTTGCTCTGTCAGGGTTAACCGCTATGCACGAAACCAATTCTCCATCTTGCGTAACAGTCAGTAAAGAATCACCTCGCACAAAGTAAATCTGAATGTCGTCTCCGCACCACTGTACATAATAATTGCCATATGTCTGAAATTCAAATGCCTTTAAAATTTTTCCGCTTGTGTCACAGACTGCTATTTTCTGTGAGCTAAATGCCAATAGAATTTGATTTGCAACGTCAAAACTTACGATTTTTCCCATATTCTCCGTTGGCTCAATCTCATGAAAAGAAATAGAATCATAAAACTCTTTTGCATCGGAATCAGAATAATAATCCCCAGAAAGCGCAGCCTCCGCTGGCATACATAAAAGCGAAAAGGTCACAGCCATCAATAGAAATACTAGAACTTTGCTTATTCTTTTCATAGTCACACTCCTTTTATGACTTTATCTTATCCAGCAATTTAAATACATTAAACACAAACACATTATTTGTATCGCTCCAACCAGTGTGAATTTCTCCACCTGCACCCGTTCCTATACCTATGAAGCTACCTAATCCATTATAAAAGCGATTCTTTTGTCCCGGAACAGGGAGCGCATACCAATCTCCTCCACCGCCTATTGCTAATGCCCCGATAACTGGTTCTGTAATTGAAGCTCCTGAATTATATTTTCACTTCTCCATTCTTGTTTATAGTTCGGTCAAAACACCACCGTTGAATCCATATATATTTTCCTTTTTGTATCCGTATAAAGACCCAGGCAAACTGATATGCGGTTCAAAAGTGAACGCTTCGACAGCGGACAGTTTTTCCGTGTTTCCTTTTTCAATGTAGATACGGTGTTTTTTATCCTTAACTATGGAATGACCCAAATTTCCAAGAAAATCAAGGTTGACGTACCCACGAGCTTTAATCTGATCGTTTATGTAGTAGAATAGCGCCTCAAAATTAGTGTTCTCATTCACGAAACCAAGCATAGCTTCATGCAGATAGACTTCCATTTTAAGACCATTTCGCCATTCATCATTCTGTATTTGCTCTACGTCTTTGACGATCTTACCGTTTTCTACAATCAGAGTTCTTGCGTAATCGCCCCAAATGCAGTCGCTCTGTGGACTTAAATCTATTGTAATAATATCGTTTGGCTCAATTATGTGGTCATCTGTTTTATACTCACGACCGGATACGGATACAGTAGTCTTATCACCGGCGAAAACAAAAGCACCTACATTCCAATACCAAAAGGAATCCGCACCGTGGGAGAGCATATATTCCTCACATAGTTTACGAAGCTCAATGAGCGTCATGCCGGGCACGATAACTTTTGAAGCATGTTCAATAGTGGCTCGGTTCAAGTTTTGCATTTCATGAATAGTCATGTTTTCCTCCCAAAATCCAGTGTCGCTATTTGTTCAGCATTTCAATTAATTCATATTTCAGACTTCGGTTCACCAAAATCACGGATAATCCCGCCGTCAATACTGTCATCGCTGCAGGAATGACGACTTCCAAAACGCCTGTGTTCTCTGCGTCTTCCGTCTCCACCGCATTTTCATCGCGCGCCCAAAGGCTGTATTCCATGCTGAATGTGTGCTCGTTCTGCCCGGTTAAATCGAGCGTCTGCACTTTGTCAAACAGCACTGAACTGCAAACTGTGCCCAAAATCACCGCCACGGCGCTCAAGAGCACCACGCCCGAAACAAGCGACACGCGGCACTGATTTTTGCTCATACCTAAACTCCGCTCAATTGCCGTGCGCTTCTTCTGCTTTACGATGAAGAAATAGAGCAGCAACACCAAAATCGCCAGTGCCGAAAGCAGTCCTGCCGCGAACAGAATGATCGCCACGTACCGCATATTGAGCAAACCGCCGATGATCTGGCTGTACCCGTTGTCGTCAAACGTGATCTCCAAATTTTCCCGAACCTCCGCCGGAACATTTCGGTTATACGCTGCCATGTAGTCGTCGACCGTGCCGTTTGGGATTTGGAAGGAGGTCGTCGCGCGCTGCATCGGTCCGCTGTCTACGATATTGCCGGCAAAATCTGCCTTGACCGAATTTGCGGGAATGAGGAACAAATTCAGCGCCATTTCGATGGAGCCCGCCGGTTTTCCGTATGTGCCCACACTGTAATACGTGCCGATGATCTCATACTTTGCCGTCCAAAACAGCGTGTATGCCCGGTTCTGTGCGTTTAAAAGCGAAAACGTGCGCAGGCCGCTACCGTCGCCGAACGTCCTATGCGGCGAGTCTTTTTCATTCACGCCGTAAAGCGGCAGCTCCACTTTATCGCCGATGGAAAGCCCGTTTTTCCGCGCGAATTCTTCGGAAACAAAACATACCGCCGCACCGTTTTCAAGGTCTTCCGCGGAAAACGTCCGCCCCTCCCGCACATACACCGTGCGGTCGTGAAAGCTCGGCAGCAGCGCCGTATCTGTAACCGGTAAAACGGGCGCGGTCGTGTCCCACATGGAAAGCGCCTTTGAAAGCTCCAGCCAATATTGCCCGCGCTCGGTCTCGTAAAAGCCTGCCGTCACTTCGTCAAATGTCCGTGTCTGCCTATCGCTTTCAAGCAAATTTCCGCCTGCGTCGCACTGTGTGGAGCGCTCCGCCGCGATCAGTGCGTATTCAATGGAGCTTTTCGCGTTTTCGTGGTGATTGACGATCACATTTGTATACGCCACATATGTTTTCCCTGCCTCCAGTGGCGCGGGATTTTCCGTCCAGTGGTCGCAAACGTAAATTTCGTATTCGTTGTTCTGATTTTCCGCTTCCGGGTACAAAAATCGCTGCACATACACTTTTATGGGGTGATCCGGCACCGCCGTTTCGGCAGGCGTGAATTCGACCACCGGGTAAAACAGCGCCGTGCCGCCGTCGCGCACCGCAAGCCCCTGCAAATCCGCAAGGTAATACGGGCGTTTTTCAGGCGCTTTCAAATAATTCGCGCCGTCAAAATCCAGAACATCGGCAGAGATCACCGAATCATACACGGGTTCGGCTTCGCTATAATACGCCCCATCGGCGGCATCCCACCCCGTGCGCATCTGCGTGCGGTTCGGCTTTTGCTCTACCGTGCCGAGCGTTGTGAATTGCTTTTCCACAGCATCTATTTGCGCCTGTGTCTGTGCCCACAAATTCGCCCCCAGCACCAAAAGTGCCGTGGCGGCGGCCATCAGGAGGAAGAACAAGCAAGTTTTCATCGGCGTGCGAAGGAGTTGTTTTAAGCTGTTTTTCATGTTATTCCACCCGTGCGCTCAAAAGCTCTATCGGCTCCTGCTTTAGGTTTCGGTTCACCAAAATCACGGATAATCCCGCCGTCAATACTGTCATCGCTGCAGGAATGACGACTTCCAAAACGCCTGTGTTCTCTGCGTCTTCCGTCTCCACCGCATTTTCATCGCGCGCCCAAAGGCTGTATTCCATGCTGAATGTGTGCTCGTTCTGCCCGGTTAAATCGAGCGTCTGCACTTTGTCAAACAGCACTGAACTGCAAACTGTGCCCAAAATCACCGCCACGGCGCTCAAGAGCACCACGCCCGAAACAAGCGACACGCGGCACTGATTTTTGCTCATACCTAAACTCCGCTCAATTGCCGTGCGCTTCTTCTGCTTTACGATGAAGAAATAGAGCAGCAACACCAAAATCGCCAGTGCCGAAAGCAGTCCTGCCGCGAACAGAATGATCGCCACGTACCGCATATTGAGCAAACCGCCGATGATCTGGCTGTACCCGTTGTCGTCAAACGTGATCTCCAAATTTTCCCGAACCTCCGCCGGAACATTTCGGTTATACGCTGCCATGTAGTCGTCGATCGTGCCGTTTGGGATTTGGAAGGAGGTGTTCGCCGCCGTCATCACACCGTAACCGGCAATGTTATTTTTGGCAGATGCTCCAACGGATGCCGCCGGAATAATCGCCATATCGTAGCCCATCTCAGCCGTTTTTGAGATAAGTTCATAGGCGTTTATCGTGCGGTAAAGTCCTACGATTTCATAATCCTGCTGCCAAAACGGGGTATACGGCTCGCCGTTTACATCGATCAGGCTGGAAATATCTCGCGCCTCACCCGCAAATGAAAACACCAATGCGGGCGAGCTTTGATAGCTCGCATAGAGCAATGCAAGCGGTAAAGTATCGCCAACATGCAGACCGTTCAAATTTGCAAAATCTGCCGAGATAAGACACACAGCCGCACCGCTTTCAAACTCTTCCGCGGTGATCTCCCTGCCTGCTTCTACAAAGGAATCTTTCTCGTGAAAGGTCGGCAGCAATTTAAGGCTGTCCGTCGGCAAAACCGGGATAAGGTCGTCCATTTGCAAAAGTGAAGAAGCAAAACTCTCCCAATATTTTCCGCGCCCGTTTTCGCTGTAAAAATCCGCCGTCACTTCTTCCCACGTTTTCTTCACGCCGTTTACATTCTCTTCTGCAAATACCGCTTTGATCGGTTCACCCATCTCCGTATACTGCGAAGCGTAAACCAGATTGAGCGCAGTCATTTCCAGCGCGCTGCCGGAAGCGCCGCTCGGGTCATTGAGATATTCCGCGTGCATGTTCGGCGTCGGGTGCATGATGGAAATATATGTTTTTCCCGCTTCCATTTTTTCCGGCGATTCCGTATAGTGGTCACAAAACCAGAATGTATCGCTATCATGTAAGTTTCCAAACAAAATACGCTTAACTTTCACCTGTACCGGCTGCGTCGGCACACAGTCTTCCAGCGGTTCAAATTCCGCCACGATCCACTCGTCTTCAAAGCCGAGTTTCGTCACGGAATGCTGGCAATTCGGCAAAACCGAAGTATAATACGGTCTGCGTTCCGGCCCCGCAAGGTATTCCGCACCCGAAAAATCAAGCACACTTTCATCGATCAAAGAATCATATACCGGCGAAGAAAAGCTCATATAGCTTTTTGTGGAAGCGCTCCACAGCGGTGAGACCTGCACTGCGTTTTCCTTTTGCGTCACCGTTCCAATCGTCGTGAAAGTCGATTCTGCCGCGTCGATTTTATGCTGTGTGTTCAGCCACAATCCCGCCCCCAACACCAAGAGCGCCGTGGCGGCGGCCATCAGGAGGAAGAACAGCACAGCTTTTACAGGCGTGCGAAGGAGTTGTTTGAGGCTCTTTAACATTCTACTGCCAGCCTTCCGTCCTGCATTTTGTAGACGATGTCCGCCTGCGCCGCGATGCCCGGGTCGTGCGTGACGACGATCACGCAGTAATTTTCGTTTTTCACGAGCTTTTTCAGCAGATCAATGACGACCTTGCCGTTCTCCGTATCGAGGTTGCCTGTCGGTTCGTCCGCGAGGATGACTTTTGCGTCGGACGCCAATGCCCGTGCGATGGCGACGCGCTGCTGCTGACCGCCGGAGAGCATCGCCGGCAGCTTTCGCGGGTCAACGTCTCCAAGGCCGACCGAATTTAAAAGCTCCTTTGCGCGCACTTTCGCCTCTTTCGTCGGCTTCTTTGAAATTTGCATCGGGTACATGACGTTCTCTAAAATGTTCAATGTTGGGAATAAGTTGAAAGATTGATAGATGACCGTCACATTTTCGCGCCGGTGCCGTTCGCTGCCGATTTCTTTCAGCGTCTTTCCGTTCGCGATGATCTCGCCATCGCTCGGCGTACCGAGGCCCGCCAGCATGGAAAGCAGCGTCGTTTTGCCGCTGCCAGACTGCCCGATGATCGCATAGAATTTTCCAGCCTCAAACGTGCAGGAGACATTTTTTAACGCCTGCACCTTCTGGTATTTGCTCTGGTAGGTATAGCTCACATTTTCCGCCGCTAAAACAGCCATATTCACGCCGCCTTTCGTTAATCGATTTTCGTCAGGAGCTCCAGTGCGTCAAAACGCAGGAGCAAAATGAGCGCCAGCAAAACGCCCACGCACGAGGACGCAAGGTACAGCCCGCAGATCGTCAAGATCTGCCCGAGCGCAAGCCCCGCCGTGCAAAGCAATATGGGCACTGCCACCGCGCAGCCGCACACATTTGCGATGAGCATACCGAAAAAGCACGCGCACCCGCTTAAAATCTTCGGCCGCCCAAGCGAAAGCGAGATCGCCATGTCCCGCCGCGTGCTGCGCAGCAAAAGAAACGTCACCAGCGTGACAAGCACAATGACGAGCGCGAAAAACGGCGCTAAAAACCACCGCAGCACCTTCAAATTCTGCTCCAACTTCTCTGCCGTCTCAATGAAAAGCTGGTCGTCCACCACAAGCGTGTCGCCGTGGCGCTCATCAAGCGCGTTCGGGTCGGGCTTTGCAAAGCCTGCGCCGCGCATGGCATCTTTAAAATCGTTGAGTTTCATCGGGTCGCGCAGCGCACAGCGGAACGAGCTGTAATAAAACCGCAGGTTATTTTCCTTAACGACCGTTTGCAGCCACGGCACAGAGACGATCATGCTGCACGGCACCGCGCTGCCCGAGGCGCTGTCCGCGTACACGCCGATGATCTTCACGCCCTGCATGCCGAGGTGCTCGTACCGCAGCGAAAAGCCGTCGTCGTTGTAGCGCGTCACGTAAAACGGCATCGAGAGCGTGTCGCCCGAATTCAACCCGTACTGCGCCGCGTAGCTTTGGCTCACCACGCACAGCGGCTCTGCGCGCTCCAAAAACGAGAGGTCATACCCGTTTTCAAACGCGATGCTCTCCTCCGTCACGCCGACGAGCGCCGAAAGCCCGCTCACCGCCGTCACGGATGTGTCTGCGCCCTGCACGTCCTCCGCACGGTACTGCTCCTGAAAATTCGCGCACGCCGAGGCCGTGTACACCGCGTCTTTGATGTCCGCCTTCATGAGGTTCGCAAAGTGATTTTCGTCGATCTCGAACCCCACGGTGCGCGCACCATTGCGGCTGACCACCTGCGCCGTCACCGGGATGACCTGCGCCAGATTTTCCTCCGCGCTCTCCGCCGTCTGGATGCTGCCGAGGTAAAACGACATGCAGCACACAAGCAGCGCCGCAATGCAAACAGAAAGCGCCGTCCGCCCGCGGTTGCGAAAAACAATGTAGTTCATTTCTTTCAAAATCACCATATATATTTCTCCATATCATAAACAAGATATCGTAATTCCATCACAAACCGCGTTACCTTTAAAGTCAAATGACACTCTGGCCAAACTCAAATTTCAAAATTTCTCATATGGTTAACTTGCTGTTAAAATATCTTATTAACGGAAACAAGTCAATACATATATGCCAAATTCTGATCCATATCATTAGCTTCTGCCAAACCATTTGATTTCTTCCAGAAACTTCCGACATCATATCCAACAGATTGAATGTAGCCTTGTGCTTGCATATCATCTGGAGACAATGTCCTATCAAAATCATAGCAGATCGCCAAAACAGGCTGAGATTCCTTATATTCTCTTTTATATTTCTTATTCATCATAGATCAGCTCCTTAAAAACTAATGATAATATAGTTATTGTTTCTCTTTCTTAACCGATTTATTTCTTACCAATCTTTCTATCAAAATAAATATAACGCCTAAAAATATACCGAACCCAACAATTACAAGAGTCATCGCTTGCATTCTCCCCGCATATTGAAGTAGCTCTGTTGATTCCCTACTCGATTTTGCCAGTATGTTCAATGCGGAAAAAATCTCTCCAAACTCCCGCATATAATAGGCGGCGTCCGTAATGCGGTATTGCGGCAGGAGAGAGGACGGCAGAGCGATGTGCAGCAGGATAAGCGGCACGGCGAGCAGGGCGAGAACACCCAAAACGCCGTGGAAAATGAGCTTTGCACGGTTCTCTTTCGCTCTGCGCGAGAGAACGAAAGAATAAACCCACAGAATCAAGACGAAAAGCGAGAGCGAAAGCAATGCGGCCAAAAGCGGCATCTGCGAAAGAAAGCTTTTAACGTCTGAAAGACTGTAAAAGCTTCCGGCGTTTTCATTTGCGAGTTCCGTCACGGGTAAAATTGTGCTTTTCGCGCGGTCTGCCATAAACGGCTGCGGGGTGCCCGTCACGTTAAACAGCCATGCGTTTTCGGCTTCTGCGGTCGGTGTGAGGGCGCCTGAAAGCTGCGGGACGCCCTCCGGGAATATGGCAAGCCATGTGTCGTCCCGGTTCTCCAGATCGGACTTAATAGAGATCTCGTCGCCGCTGCGCAGGGGCTTTGAAGCGTAACGGACATAGCTGCCGAAAAACTTCAAATCAAGCTGATTTTCGCCCACGGAATAATTATTGATTTCTTCTTCATAAATGCGCGTGCCGGTCTCCCAGCCGGTGCCTTCTCTCGGGCGGTAGAGGTGCATGCCCGTATCATCAAAGAAAAGGGAGTCGAGCGCGATGTGTGGGGAGGGTTCGCTTTCGTCCGCTTGCGTGAGCACCACTTCCGGGATCATGAGCTGCTCAATGCGCACGGAGAGCATCGTGCAGAAAACGAGGCCCCATGAGATCAAAACAAAAATGCAGAGAACGCGGCGTTTCATATCACTTCACCTCCGCTAAAACGATGCCTTCCACAAGCTCGCGGTTGAAGAAGGTGAAGAGGAACAGCGCGGGCAGCACGACCAGAATGCAGCAGACGAGCTGCACGGAGGTCTCGTTCGGCGGTGTATAGGCGAGCGCCACCGAGATGGGGTACTGCTCGGCTTCTTTCAAAAACGCGATGGGCTGCTCCACCATGTTCCACGCGTCGAGGAAGGAGAGCAGCAAAACGCACACAAGGCCGCTTTTGTTCATCGGCGAGACGACGTAAAACAACATGCGCAGCACGCCGCAGCCGTCCAGCATGGCGGCATCCAGAACGGTGTCCGGCACCGATTTAAAGCTTTGCGTTAAAATAAACGTGCCGAGCGGCACGATAATAGACGGTAAAATCAGCGCTGCGTAGGTATTCAGCAGGTTCATGTAGCCCAGCATGATGAAATCGGGCACGAGCGTGACCTGCACAGGCAGCGTCATGAGGATCATTAAGAGGAAGAAAAGGAAGTTGCGGCCCGGGAACTTATACTTTGCAAACCCGAACCCGGCAAAAACGGAGATGAAAAGCTGCCCCGCGGCGATGCACACGGCCATGCCGATGCTTTTCCAAAAGCGAAAAAGATATTTTGGGGAAGCCAGAAAAACGTCGTAATAATACTGGAACGTAACGCCGCCAGGCGACAGAAAGCTGCGCACGAACACGTACAAAAACGGCGCAGCGGATAACACCACGACCAAAGCGGCAAACAGCCCAGAGAAAAACCGTTTCACTCGCGGAACGCCTCCTTTCGGCTGACAAACGCATAGAATAAGCCAAAGAATACGATAATGACGATCAACAATAAGACCGAAGCCACGGAGAGCTTCTGGTAATTGAGGTTGCTGAAGCAGTTGTTGATGAAATGCTGGAGCATGTAAAGCTCATCCACGGGGTGCTCGCCGCCGATAAGAAAGATCTCGCGGAAGCACTTAAATGCGTTGATGACGGAGAAAATCAGGGCGAAAAACACGGAATACCACATTTGCGGCGTGGTGATGTAGCGGAACTTCTGAAACGCCGAAGCGCCATCGAGATCGGCGGATTCGTACTGCTCCGCTGGGACGGTGACGAGCCCTGCGAGCAGCAGAATAACACTGTACCCCGTGTTTTTCCAGAGGTACATGAGGATCATGACCCAGAAGGCGTATTTGCCGTTCAGCCACTCGACGATGGGCAGGTTTAACGCGGCAAACAAGCCGTTTGCAGCGCCCTTTTCGCCGAAAAGCAGATCGATGAGCAAGACTGTACCGGCGACGGGCATGATATACGGAAACAAAAAGACAGATTTAAGGAGCTTGTGTTTACCTGCCTGCTTTTGCATAAGGAGTGCCAAAAGATAGGAGAGCAGCATGATGAGCGGCAGCCCGACGGCTAAAAACTTCATCGTGTTGAAAAACGCCAGACGGAAAAGGTCGTTTTGGAACATCTTCGTATAATGCTCCATACCGACGAACATGCCGGCGGCGCCGTATCCCTGCGTAAATGAATAGCGCAGCACAATACCGAACGGGATGAGCGTGAACACAAGGCAGCCGATCATCACCGGGGCGATCAGGATATATCCGTGAAAAGCTTTTCTCATAAGGCACCGCCTTTTATTTTATTCCTGCACCCACTGCTCCATGGTCTTGTACCATTCGGCAATGATGGGCGCGAGGTCGGCATTGGGGTCTTGGTAGCGGGCATCGCTGCACGCATAGTAGCAATTTACAAGCGCTTCCTCCAAACCGCCCTGGAAGCGAACGCGGGTGATCTGGCCGCGCGCGGCGCTGAAGTTTTCGTAGTTTTCGGCGCTCATGTGCCAATCGGTCATGCCGTGCCACGTTACGGGGCTGGTATCCTGCATGGCATCGGCATAAACGGGGATGCCTACGGAATCATTGTATACGAGCCACTCGGAATAGAGCGCGGAGGACAGCTGGGTCTCTTTGCGCAGCAAAAGGTCGGCGAGGAAGAACGCTTCGTCCGCGTGCTTTGTGCTGCGGTTAATAGCGACATACGACGTGACCGCTGCGGTCATACCGCCGTCGTCCGAATAGAGCGGCACCATGGTGATGGGGCCTTGGTCGCGCACCTTGACATGCGGATCGGCAAAGTCGCTGCCCGTAAGGCCGCCGCATGCAAACCAGTGGTAATAAGGCGGGACATTTTCAAATTCGCCTTTCTTATTGCGTACATCCAACTCTATAACGTCGGTGATGCGCTGCAAAAGCTCGTCTTCCGTAAAGAGCAGCTTTTCACTGCTGTAATCGGCAAGGTCGCCCAGTATGTAGGGGAGCAGCGGGCCGCCGCACTGGTTTTCAAAATTTTCCTGCTCTTCCATCGTGGGGATCCAGTTCGCGGCAGCAGTGAGCACGTTCGTTTTGTCGTTCAGCATGTCCTGCCATGTGGTTTCCGCTGTGGTGGTGAGCGTTACGTCCGATTCGCGGAACATGGTCAGCGGGAAGGTGTAGGTCATCGGCAGCAGCATTTGACCCTGTTCGGTGCGGCCGGCCGCCATGACGGTCTCGTTCAGCTTATTCCACTCCATGAACTGCGCGTTTTGGATGTAGTCATCGAGCGGCAGAAAAAGCCCGGCTTCCATCGCTTTTTCGGGCACACGGAACAGCGCTTCGACGTCTGCTGCCATGTAATCGATGCCACCGTTGCAGGCGATGATGAACATATCCGGGCCGCCGCCGGACATGATCTCGGTGCGGACGCGGTCGAGCGCCGTTTCACGCTCTGTGCCTTCGCGGGGGAGGTATTCAAACGATACGTTTTCCGGCCCGCCGAGGCTTTTTACGGTGTTCATCAGGTTATAAAACGCGTTTTCCGGGGTCTTGCCCTCTGTGTAGCCGGCGCGGTACTCTAAGTCCACGCAGACGCGCAGGGCGTCTTTATCCACTGTGCCGGACGAGGACGAGCCGGAGGTTTTGCCGCCCGAATCATCACTTTCCGTAATGCCGGCGGGCGGGGGCGGCGCACCGCAGGATGCGAGGGAGAGTACGCAGAGCAGCGCTGCCAAAAGTACAGATAGCTTACGTTTCATATCGGACACCTCTTTCACGTTATGGGGATATGAGATACGGGGAATGAAGATTTTTTCCTCATGTTTTGCCGTTTGATTGTAATTATATTTACTATACTTTTCTAACCTTATAAACGAGTTTTGCATAAATTTTGTAAAACGCATTATTCAGAGAGTCTGGTTTGCAGCGCTTCTATCACGCTGTGCGCAGCGGCAGCGCAATCCGGGTTTTCTTCCCACGTCAGGGTCGTGGCGGTATCGTAAATGGTGTAGTCCATCACGGAGTAGAACCGCACAGCGTTGACGCGGCTTTGCACGCTTTCAAGCAGCTCGGGCTGCAGATAGGCGTTTTTGTGCGTCAAGAAACTGTTTAGGTTGCCGAGCATCAAAAGCGTACCGCGCGCATCGTTCACGGTTTCAGTGTCGATTTGCGCTTCGTCGCTGAACAGCAGCTCAAAGAAGCGGAACACCTCATCGGCCTTTGGGCTGTTGCGATTGATGGCTGCGTAGGAGGTAATAAACGCGGTCACGCCGCCTTCGGTGTTCGGGATGGCAAGGGCGTTCACGGTGTCTTTATTCTGTGCGTAATACGCCATGCCTTCATCAGTCTGCGCATAGGATCCGCTTTGGATCAGTGCGGTCTCCTCGTCAAAGCTTTCCGACGCAGGCATGGCAAGAAGATCTTCAAACTGCGCGGTGAGGTTTTCCTCGGTGAGAATTGTTTTTTCGGTGGCGTAATCTGCAATACGGGGAATTCCGGCGCCGCACCAAGTGTAGAGATTGTTGCGCACAACTTTCAGAACGGCCGTGTCCTCACAGTTTACAAGCTCGTCCCATGTTTTGGGGGCGAAATCGGGGTCGGCAAGCTGTGCTTTATCGAGGAGAAAAACGCTTGCGTAGTACGTGATAGGCAGCACGACCTGTCCTTCGTCGGTTTTTCCGGTATCGAAAACAGGGGCAAAGTGGTCTTCGGAGCGGAGGTATTCGCTTTCTTTTATATAATCGTCAAGTGGCAGAAAAGCGCCGGCCTGCATGGTGCGCTGCACATCCGGGAACAACGTGGCCGGGTGACCTTCACCATTGAAAGTCATGTTTGAGGTCGGGGAAGAAAGCAGATAGCCGTCCGGCCCGCCGCCGGCCATGATCTCCACGCGCAGGGAGGAGATCTGCGTTTCGCGCTCCTGCGCATCCTCGGAGAGGACGAAAAACTCAACGTTCAAATCGCCGTAGATCTCTTTTGCAAGCCGCGTTATGCCATTTTCGTGCGTAAATTCCTGCTCATCCGTCACAATCACCGCTTTTTCGCTCGATTTGCTTGCGATGCTGCCCGTTGAAGCCGAAGCGGAAGACGTAGCCGAAGGCGCCGCGCCGCCGCAGCCGCAGACCGCCTGCGTGAGCAGCATGGCAGACAAAAGAATGGCAAATTTGCGTTTCATAGATTTTCCTCCTTTAAATTGGTGAAATATAATTATATGCTATATATGAACTCACCTTTCAGCTACAAAGGCAAATTCATAGAGGGTTATACAGCGATCACTGTTCTTTTGCCAGACATGATTTCTAAACGTTTAGTTAACTTAATAATAATAGAATTTCAAATTAAGTCAAGCAAAATCGCACTAAATGACAAAAGAGCATCATGAAGTAGCATTTATCAATCCGAACACTCTACAAATATCTATTGAATTTTCCTTTAACAGCCAGCTCTCGTTTTAAAAAATTTGCAAGGCAAAAGGTCAAGCAGCTTTATATTTCAAATTCTGAATTTCCACCCCATAAGCGTGTCAAATGTAAACAACCTGTAAACAAATACCTTTCCCCCGTTTATAAATCGCCGAAAAATATCGTGTATAAGCAGCGTCTGCAAGCCCGATTAGGCAGACTGCCGTATTCCTATATTCAGAAAATCGATAAAGCCCTCGCCGTCAGTATCGGGTTATGGGATAAATGCTGAAAACATAAAGACTTTGTTTTTATTTGTTATCCGGTACAAGTAAGCTCCCATATACTTGCACCGCGAGGTGGTAATTTGGCGCACAGAGAATTTATCTATATCGGTGAATCGCTTCCAAAATTGAATGAAAAAGAGCATGCAGCTTTCTTTCTGAACTTGCAAAAAGGCATCCTTCTCTCCCTAAAACAACGAAATCTGCTGACACTCGCTCAATACCAAGAGTGTTTAGCCGAACTGGGAAAAAGAGAAAGCAAAAATCAAATCCGTAATACCATAAAACAGAAACATTCATTGTGAAAGAAAATTTCACCGATTTTTACACGAATATTTAACTGCCAACAGCATTCTCTAATGTGATCGAGAAAATTAACAACTTCAGGGGGCGGGATTGTGGAAAGCCATCCGAAACAAACTGTAAAAACAAATTTGCACATTCGACAAACCAATTTTCGCTTTCTATAATAATAGGCACAGAAACATTCACTGTAAAAGGAGGATTTATATGAACCGATATGAACGCATGAATCAAGAGCGAAAAATAGTCGATGTGCGAAAGCGTGTGGCTGCCTATTGCCGCGTTTCCACCGACCACGAAGATCAGGCAAATTCCTTTGAGAGCCAGCAGCGGTATTTTAGGCAATATATTGAGCGCAACCCCGATTGGGAGCTTTATGAGATTTTTGCCGACGAAGGCATCTCCGGCACCAACACCAAAAAGCGCAGTGAATTCAAGCGCATGATCGCCTGCGCCAAAGAGGGCGATTTCGATTTGATCATCACGAAAGAGATTTCCCGTTTTGCGAGAAATACGCTCGACAGCATCTATTATACGCGCGATCTCAAAAAGCACGGCGTCGGCGTGATTTTTATGAACGACAACATCAACACCTTAGACGGCGATGCAGAACTCCGCTTGGCAATCATGTCTTCCATTGCGCAGGAAGAAAGCCGTAAGACGTCCGAACGTGTGAAATGGGGGCAAAAGCGCCAGATGGAACAAGGCGTTGTGTTCGGCAGGAGCATGTTAGGCTACGATGTTAAAGACGGCAAAATGACGGTAAATGAAGACGGCGCCAAAATCGTGCGGCTTATCTTCCATAAGTTTGCAAACGAAAACAAGGGCACACACGTCATCGCACGCGAACTTCGCGAAGCAGGCATCACGCCTATGCGCGTCAAAGAGTGGAGCAACACCGTCATTTTGCGCGTGATCCGCAACGAAAAGTATTGCGGCGACCTCGTGCAAAAGAAAACTTTCACGCCGGATTTTCTCTCTCATGAAAAGAAATATAACCGCGGCGAAGAAGAATTTGTCATCATCAAAGACCACCACGAACCCATCGTTTCCCGAGAGCTTTTCGAGAAAGCCAACCGCATTTTAGATGAAAAATCTCTAACGCAGGAAGGCAAAGCCAAGCACAGTAATCGCTATCCGTTCTCCGGCAAAATCAAGTGCGGCTGCTGCGGCTCCAGCTATGTGGCAAGATATAAAAATCGAAATAACGGAACCCGCTACAAATCATGGCGATGCTACAAGTCCGCTACACAAGGCAGCCCGCACACCGATAAAGCCGGAAATCCGCTTGGCTGCTCAAATCCAAGCATCCGCAATGAAGATGCCGTTCATATCATGTACCTCGTGACCCGCAGCCTGCAATTAGAGGAAAAGAAAATCACCGCTAATTTGCTTTCGGTCATTCAATCCGTGCTTTCCGTAAACACCGACTATTCGCATATTGAAAAACTCAAAGAGCAAATTCAAACTGTCGAGGATAAGCGCACGCAGCTGATCGACCTGTGCATATCCGGCGCGATCACCAAGCAGGAATTCATCACTAAACGCGAAGCCTGCGATAAGGAGATCTCCGAGCTGCAAGATACGATCAGCGGCATAGACCAGCAACACCTCCTCGCCGATCAGCAGGAAAGCGTGATGAAAGAAATCACCGCTGCCATTCATGAAATCGTCAGCGGTGTGGAATATGAAGATGCGTTTTATTCACAGATTTTAGAAAGAATGGTCGTCCAAAGCAAGGATACCGTCGATGTTTACCTGAATTTGCTCCCGATTAAGTGGAGTTACGCCGTCGCAAAGGCCTCAAAAGGCGTTTTAGACCCCAAAAGCGGCATTTCTGAAACAGAGATACCGATATCCGTCAATATCGCCCGAAGCTCCGGGTAGGGCATGGAGTAGCGCTGGCTGAGGTAGCGCAGGGAAGCGCCTAATTCTCCGTGAGGGCCGCCGTATTGGCTTATGATGAGCTTTGCGAGCGCGGGGTTCGGGTTTTTGATGCGTACGGGGTACTGCAGCTTCTTCTCATAAATCCACATTACTCGTTCGCCTCCGTTTCCCACGGCCACGGGTCGCTGATCCACGCCCAGCGGCTCGTTGAGCGCGAAGTCTCGTTTAAGGGGCCGTACGCTTTTTCGTACTCGACCGTAAGCTTATCGTATTCCTCGCGGTAAGCAGCAAGCTTTTTCGCCGCCTCTTTGCAATACGGATGCGAATCAAGATACAAATGCAGCTCCCACATCGCGAACTGCACGGCGGAAATGTGCCGCCTTAAACGCTGCTGTTCGTTCACCGCGGCTCACCCCGCCTTCCGTAAAACGGTTTATTCAAAACCGGGAACAGTGTGCCGTCATCGAGCGCGCGCGCCGGCTCGTAGGTTTCGCTCCACTGCTGAAACGGCACGTAGGCCATACCGGGCACAGGGTCCTCGGGCAGCGGCGTACAGGTGGTGCGGCAGCCGCGCAGCATGGTGTTTTCATCTGCCATGTGCTGTGTCTCCTTTCAAACTATACTTGCAAGACAAGCTCGCAGTTCATAGTATGAAATCAAGGCGCAGCGTGTGCATCATGCGCCGTGGCGCGGACCGGACTTTTCCCCCTTCTTTTCGGAAACACGCTGCCACAAAACGGCAAGCAGAAAGCCAAACGCCACCGCAAGCAGCACGATGGCGGCCGTAACAAGACGGTCTGTCTGTACCGCACGGGCGTTTTTCTCCGCTTCCGTCTGGGTCAGATCCGCGTCGCGCGCTTCTCCTGTCACAACGGTTGTTTCGGCCGGTGCTTCTTCTACATTGGCTTCGGCGGCTTCACTTTCCGCAGGCTTTTCACTGCTTGCCGCGTCTTTTCCCTTTGCGGCGGACGACGTGCCCGTCTTTCCTGCCACCGCCGTCACGGGTTTTTTCTCACGCGTGACGGCCACGGTGTACACTGCCGTTTCGCCACTTTCGGGCGTAACGGTGAATTCAAAATCGACCGTGCTGCCGCCCGCGCCGAGATTTTTGCGGTTCACGCGCACAGAGCAGCCCTCTGCCGGCTGAGCGTCGAAAACGAGTGACGTGACGGAAAACGGCACCGAGAGCGAATATTGGAACCTCTCCGGGTCAAAGCTCGGGGAAAGCGTGCCCGTCGGCGGGATGAGCGAAAGCAGTGCCGCGCCGATCTCCGGCTCTTTCACGTAAGTGAACGTCTTTTCCGTCGTCTGCACCGTATCTATCAGTTCTTGCCCCACAGCGTTCGCCGCATCGGTCACGGAAAAGCTGACCGTCACCGCATCAAACTCCGCGCCGCGCTCCGTACGGAACACCAGCGTGAACGGCTCCGTGAGTACGCCGCCGTCCTTCGCCGTGTAAACGAGCGCAAAACGTCCGTCCTGCTGCGAGGTATACACGTGGCGCGATTTCACACTTTCCGGCAACTCGGCCCTCGCATTGGCTATGACTTCCGCGTCAAAATCCGCAAACAGCACGAACGCGCCGATGTCCCCGCGCGCCGGCGTGCAGGTCACGGCGAACGATCCGCCGGGACGCACCTCTTCTGCCTGTGCTGCGAATGCGAACAGCGGCTCCGTCTCTTCTGCCATGGCCGAAACACCCGGTGTAAAAAGAAACAGGAGTCCACACAGAAGAAACCACGCGCCAAAGTCGTGCTTCTTCATAGTGCACCTCCCGCAAATCATTTTTATATTGCTTTCAGTATAGAAACCGCCGAGCACACTGTCAATAAGTTGTGAACTTTAATCACTTTTTCTATCTGCGTTATAAATAGATATGACCCACAAAGAGATAAAAAGAGTGGGATAGAAAAGAATCAGGCGTTAGAAAGTATTTCACGGAGGAGATCAAGAGGGCTTTTGCCGCCCAACGTGCGCATGGGCTTTC
>OFOK01001309.1_pt1 | contig 19624 bp, 18 predicted proteins | sample 1542001 | NCBI WGS metagenome assembly OFOK01 (sample SAMN04209242, study PRJEB22552) | human gut metagenome | biome: gut; material: feces | host: Homo sapiens | place: USA: Oklahoma
CCGTGGAACGGTTTATAAAACCTTGTTCCGCGGGCGCGCTGCTGTTTTTTATGAGAGTTTAGTTTTGGGCCATGAGGAAGTCCTGGATTTTGCCCATGAGCATCTGCATTTTGAGATAACCCATGCCGTAGTATTCGGCCAGGGTGCTGCTTTGGTCGCCGAACGCCTCGGTGAGGTCGCTTTCGCTCACGTTCATGCCCTCGGTCTCGGCAATGGCCTGGAAGATGAGCAGCTGGCGGGCCGTTTCTTTGGCCTGCGCCGCCATTTCGGTGCGGAAAGCGTCCTCGCTTTCATAGCCCATCAGGGTGAGGAAGGTGGCCAGGTCCAGGCCGTTCTGCGCGGCGCTGCCGGTCGCGCTGGCAATGTTCATTTCCACCATGGTGTCGATGATGCTCTGGGGCACCTCGCTCACGGCCGCGTTCTCGGTGAGATAGGTCAGCAGCCAGTTGTACTTGTTGGTTTCCTGCACCTGCTGCTCCACGGCGGCGTCCAGCTCGGCCAGGGTGGACCAGCCGCGGTCCGCCTTGAAGTTTTCGGCGATGAAGGCGTCGGTGAGTTCGGGGTATTCCATCTCGCCCTCAATGTAGTTGATGGTGGTCACAAACACGGCCTCTTTGTTTTGCAGCACCATGGTGTTGCCGTCCTTGTCGGTGGAGTCGTTGTAGCCCTCGGGGAAGGTGACCACCACGTTCATGGTTTCGCCGGGCTTGTGGCCGATGATCTGGGTCAGGAAATCGTCGATGTAATTGGTGGAGCCCGCGGTCACGGTGGTGCCGCTGCCGCCGGTGCTTCCGCCCGAAAACTCCACCCCGTCCACGCTGCCCACGTAGTCGATGTTCACCTGGTCGCCGTCTTCCACGGCGCGGTCGGTGATTTTGGCCTTTTCGCCGAAGGACTCCACCAGGCTGTCTTTCAATTTCTGGATGTCCTCGGCGGAGGGGGCGATCTCGTCGGCGGGGATCGCAACGCCCTTGTATTCGGGCAGGGTGATGTAATCGAGCGCTTTCACGCCCTCCCAGAAGCCTTCGTCGGTAATGCCTTTGCTGTAGTCCAGCGCGCTGCCGCCCGAAGAGGGCTCGCTGGCGGAGCCGGAGGCAGGGGAAGAGGAGGCGCTGCCGGAAGAGGCGGCGCCGCCGCAGGCGGTGAGGCCGGCGGCCAGGGCCACAGCGGCCGCGAGGGCGCAGATACGGATTATGGTCTGTTTCAAAATATTTGTTCCTCCTAAAGAACGCGGCAAATACCGCCGCGCAAGATCAGCCCCCATTATACCACCCAAACAGGCCAAGAGGGATGGTTTGAAAGAAAAATTCACAAATCTGTCTTTAAATATATACAAAAGGTATATATTTTGATTGTTTATACTGGGAATGCGCTGGAAAATACCAGTGAATTTCAGTATAATCGAAGTATTACAGGCTACAGGCAAGGCCTTTTCGGGAAAGGGGAAAAGAATGGGAATGGATTATAACAAGGCGGCGCTGGAACTGCATGCCGCGCACAAGGGCAAGCTGGAGGTGAAAAGCAAGGTGCCGGTAAAATGCCGGGACGACCTTTCCACCGCGTATACGCCGGGCGTGGCGGAACCCTGCCGGCGCATCCACCAAAGCGAGAGCGCTGTGTACGATTACACCGCCAAGGGCAATCTGGTGGCCGTGGTGACCAACGGCACGGCGGTGCTGGGGCTGGGCGACATCGGGCCCAAGGCGGCCCTGCCGGTGATGGAGGGCAAGGCGATCCTGTTCAAAGAGTTTGGCGGGGTGGACGCTTTCCCCATCTGCCTGGACACCAAGGACCCGGCTGAGGTGATCCGGGCAGTGGAACTGATTGCCCCGGGCTTCGGCGGGATAAATTTGGAGGACATCCGCAGCCCGGAATGCTTTGAGATCGAGCGGGTGCTGGAGGAACGGCTGGACATCCCCGTATTCCACGACGACCAGCACGGCACCGCCATTGTGGTGACGGCGGCGCTGCTGAACGCGCTGCGGCTGGTGGGAAAACAGCTGGACCAGGTGAAGATCGTGCTGAACGGCCCCGGGGCGGCGGGTACGGCTATCGTTCACATGCTGGCTGCCGCGGGCGCGGCGGATGTGACCGCGGTGGACGAGCACGGCATTTTGTACCCCGGCCGGCCGGCGGGCCTTGCGGGGCACAAGGCGGCCCTTGCCGCCCAAACCAACCCCCGGCGCCTCACCGGCGGCCTGGCCGAGGCGGTGCGGGGCGCGGATGTATTCATCGGCGTTTCGGTGCCGGGGGCATTGAAGCCGGAAATGGCGGCGGCCATGGCGGGGGACGCGGTGGTGTTCGCCATGGCCAACCCCACCCCGGAAATTCTGCCGGATGAGGCCAGGGCCGCGGGCGTGCGGGTGGTGGGCACCGGCCGCAGCGACTTTGCAAACCAGATCAACAATGTGCTGGCGTTCCCCGGGGTGTTCAAGGGCGCGCTCTCGGTGCGCGCGCGCAGCATCAACAGCGCCATGAAGGTGGCCGCGGCCAGGGCCATTGCGGGGCTGGTGAGCGCGGAGGAGCTGCGGGAGGATTACATCATTCCCGGGGCCTTTGACCCCCGCGTGGCGGATGCGGTGGCTGCCGCAGTGGCCGCTGCCGCGCGCGAGAGCGGGGTGGCCCGGCTGTGAGGGAGATAAAAGCGGAGGCGGTGACCGAGGCCGTGGCCGCCCTGTGTGTGCGGGCCAACCACCACTTGCCCCCGGATGTGCAGGCCGCGCTGGAAAAGGCGCAGAAAACCGAGCCCTGGCCCCTGGCCCGGGAGACCCTGGGCCTTTTGCGCCGCAACCTGGACCTTGCGCTGGAACAGGACCTGCCCATCTGCCAGGACACCGGCATGGCCTGTGTGTTTGTGGAGCTGGGCCAGGAGGTGCACATTGCGGGCGATTTTGAGGCCGCGGTGAACGAGGGCGTGCGCCGGGGCTACGATCAGGGCTATTTGCGCAAAAGCATTGTGGCCGACCCGCTGCGGCGCGCCAACACGGGCGACAACACCCCCGCGGCCCTGACCCTGCGCCTGGTGCCGGGCAGCGGCCTGCGCATTACGGTTTCGCCGAAAGGGTTTGGCAGCGAGAACATGAGCCGCCTTGCCATGCTGAAGCCCAGCGACGGCGCCGAGGGGGTGGAGCGCTTTGTGCTTGAAACGGCGCGCCTTGCCGGCCCGAACCCCTGCCCGCCTATGGTGCTGGGCGTGGGCATCGGCGGCAGCTTTGACAAGGTGGCCTGCCTTGCCAAGAAGGCGCTGCTGCGCCCCCTGGACCAGCCAAACCCGGATCCCTATTACGCGGAAATGGAAGCCCGCCTGTTGGCGGGCGTGAATGCCCTGGGCACCGGCCCGCAGGGCTTTGGCGGCGCTGCCACGGCCCTGGGCCTTGCCATTGAAACGGCCCCCACCCATGTGGCGGGCCTGCCGGTGGCGGTGAATGTTAGCTGCCATGCAACCCGCCGGGCCACGGCGGAACTGTAAAATGGGCGCCGGGCGGGCTTTTTGCCTGTCTTGCGTATACCTGATACGCGGCGCCCGCAAGAAAGCCCGCCTGGCGTACACTTGCTGCGCAGCTTATGGCGGCAAAACCCTGCACTTGCGCAAAAAGACCATGCACTTGCGCAAAGCGCTTGACAAATGCCGGGAAATGTGGCAATCGCCGCGGCGCGGCCGGTTTTAATGATCTGAATGAGGAGAAAGCCATGCAACATACACTTTCCACCCCCTGTGCCCGGCAGGACCTGGCGGCCCTGCGCGCGGGGGATACGGTGCTGCTTTCGGGCACGGTGTACACCGCCCGGGACGCGGCTCACAAGCGCATGATGGAACTGCTGGATGCGGGCGGGGAGCCGCCCTTTCCGCTTGCGGGCAGCGCGGTGTACTACGTGGGGCCCACGCCCGGGCGCCCGGGCCAGGTGGTGGGCTCGGCGGGCCCTACCACCAGCGGCCGCATGGACGCCTACAGCCCCCGGCTGATTCGGCTGGGGCAGCTGGTGATGATCGGCAAGGGCGCGCGCAGTGAGGCGGTAAAGCGGGCGGTGAAGGAGTGCGGCGCGGTGTATCTGGCAGCACTGGGCGGCGCGGGCGCTCTGCTGGCCGCCAGCATCCGGCAGGCGGAGCTGGTGGCCTGGCCCGACCTTGGGTGCGAGGCGGTGCGCCGCCTTACGGTGCGGGACATGCCACTGACCGTGGTGCTGGACCCGGTGGGCGGCGATCTGTACGAGAGCGGCCCGGCGGCCTATCGGGCGGGGCGGTAAACGCCGCCCTGAAAGAGAGGAGAAAACCATGAAACAGAGCTTGGCGGTGCTGTTCCCCGGCACGGGCTACACCTGCGGCGAGCCCCTGATGCAAAAAATTGCCCGGCAATTTCTGGAGGCCGGGTACCAGGTGGTACAGCTGGATTTTTCGGCTGTGCCCTTTCATGAGCTGGCGGGCCTGGAAGAGGCGGCGGAGCGGGTGAAGCCCCTCGTTTTGGAACAGCTCAAGGGCATTGAGCCCGCCGCCTGCGGGGACATTGTATTTGTTTCAAAAAGTTTGGGAACGGTGTGCGCGGGCTGGCTGGAAAAGGAGTGGGGCGTGCCCGCCCGCCAGCTTTATCTCACGCCGCTGCCCCAGACGCTGGACTGCATCCGTGAAACCTCGCGGGTGGCGGGAATGGTGATCGGCACCCAGGACCGGTTTATGACCGCAGAGGCGCTGCAGGCCTTTTGCACCGGGCGGGGCATCCCCTGCCTGGTGGCCGCGGGTACGGGGCACAACCTGAAATATGCGGACCCTGCCGCCGCAGAGGAGCTGGAGCGAAAAATCCTTGCGCTGTGCAGCGTGCCGCCCGGCGCCGGCAGCCGGGAATGAATGGGGGCGGGGAAGAGAATGGAACAATTTGAAGCGCTGGTGAAAAAGGACGATGCAGGCAGGCTGACCATCCTTGAGCTGCCGTTTGATGCGAGAGCGGCATTCGGCAAACCCAGGGGAACGATTCATGTGTGCGGCAGGATCAACGGCACAGAGTACCGAGGCAAGCTGCTGGCCCGCGGCGGCGGCAAATTTGTGATGGTTTTGGACAAAGCGCTGCAAAAGGCCATCGGGTTTGCCGGGCAGGCAATGAGCGCGGCGGTCACGATGGCCCCCGAGGAGGAAAAGGCAGGCGGGGAGAGCCCGGAAAAGGCCGTGGACAGCAGGTGCGGTATGGACCTGCTCACTGCGATCAAAACACGGCAGAGCATCCGCAAATTCACCGAAAGACCGGTGAGCGGGGAGATGGTGAACGCCATCCTTTGCGCGGGCATGCGCGCCCCCACGGCCAAAAACAAGCGCCCATGCCATTTTATTGTAATAACAGACAGGCAGCTTTTGTCGACCCTGGCCCGGCAGAATACAAATGCCGCCATGCTGGAGGGTGCGGCAGGGGCGATTGTGGTTTGCGGGGATAAAAACAGAGAGGGGATCAAAGAGTTTTTATGCGCGGACTGTGCCGCAGCCACACAAAACATGCTGCTCGGCATCCACGGCTTGGGGCTGGGAGGCGTTTGGTGCGGCGTGGCACCCAATTCCGATTGGCGAAAGCTGCTGATCGGGCAGCTGGCGCTTCCCCCGAAAGTGGAGCCTGTTTCCGTGATTGCATTTGGCTGGCCGGACGAAACAAAGGAATTGTGTGACCGCTGGGAAGCGGCAAAGGTCCATTGCAACAGGTGGTAGCCCGTTTGCCCAAGCGCCGCGGGCAAAGGCGGCCGCCCGCGGCCGGAGGCGGGGCTGGTTTTGTGCAACCTGCCCGGCTTTGACGCTTTAATTTGGTAAAAAGTTTTGCTTGACAACGGGGGCGGCTTGTGGTTTAATAACGTTAAACCGATGAGGCGGAGATAAAACTGCACAGCGCGCCGATAGAGAGCCCGGAGGGTGGAAACGGGCGGAGAGCGGGGCAGACAAATGGGCCGCCAAGGGCAGGGTGAACGGGCTGGAAAGGCCCCAGTAGCTGCGCCGGGAACTCCCGTTACAGAGTGCGGGGCGTGTCAGCGCCCTCATGAGCGGCCTTTTTGAAAGAGGCAAGCAAGGTGGCACCGCAAGTTTTGAATGCTGATTCAAGACCTGCCCTTGTAGAACACAAGGGCAGGTCTTTTTATTTTACAATCAGGAAAGGGGGCGCCGGAGATGCGGCCCGGAATTGACACACGGAAGAACCAGTTTTCCACACGATGGCGCCTATGGCGTTGAAACACAGCCCGCCATCCACCCTTTAACTTGAAACGAGGTACTTACCATGAAACTGAAAAAGATGCTTTGCACCGCTGCCGCCGCCCTTTTGGCCCTTGCCCTTGCCGCCTGCGGCGGGGCGACGCCGCCCCCGGCGGCAGCGCCCTCCGGCGCAGCTTCGGTGGGCAGCGCGGGCTCTGCCGACGCGGATTTTACCATTGGGATCGTGCAGTACACCCAGCACTCGAGCCTGGACGAGATCTGCGCCGCCGTGCAGAACGAGCTGGAGGTGCTTGCCGCCACCGCGGACGTGAAGCTGAATGTGATCGTGAAGAACGGCCAGGGCGACGCGCCTACCATCAACGACATCTGCAGCCTGTTTGTGGCTGACAAGGTAGACCTGATCATCCCCATCGCCACGCCGGCGGCCACCAGCGCGGCGGCGGCCACCCAGGGCACGGGCATCCCGCTGGTGTTCAGCGCGGTCACCGACCCGGTGGAGGCCCAGCTGGTGGAGAGCATGGAAGCCCCCGGCGGCAGCGTTACCGGCACGTCGGACTACATTGACACCTCGCTCATTCTGAAGCTGGCCACCACCCAGAACCCAGAGCTGAAAAAGCTGGGCTTGATCTATAACCTGGGCGAGCCCAACAGCGTGGCCACCATCGCCAAAACCAAGCCCATCCTGGAGGAACAGGGCATCGCCTATGTGGAGAGCACCGTGACCACCCCGGGCGAGGTGCAGATGGCGGCCCAGAAGCTGATCAGCGAGGGGGCCGAGGCGATCTTTGTGCCCATTGACAACACGGTGGCCAGCGCCATGAGCGTTCTGGCCGACGAGGCCATCAAGGCGGGCGTGCCGGTGTACACCGCGGCCGACAGCATGGTGCGGGACGGCGGCCTTGCCACCACAGGTGTGAACTACACCCGCCTGGGCGAGCTGACCGCCCAAATGGCCTTTAAGGTGCTGTACGAAAAGGCCGACCCCGCCTCCATGGCGGTGCAGGTGCTGAACGACGGCATCGTGACCGTGAACACCACCACCGCCGAGGCCCTGGGCATCGACCCGGACGTATTCGACCCGGGCGAGGGCTACGTGGCCGTGGAGTAACAAAGACAGGCGCCGGGCGGGCCGCTGCAAGGGCGGCCCGCCCCTGCGCAGGCCTGGACGCTTTTAACGAAAGGAAGACCGGTTTTTATGATGATGCTGATGCAGAGCGCGGTGGAGCAGGGCTTTATTTATGCCCTGGTGGCGCTGGCGCTCTATCTGTCGTACCGCATTCTGGACATTGCGGACCTTACCACCGACGGTTCGTTTGTGTTGGGATGCGCGGTGTCGGCCACCTGCGCCACCCAGGGGCACCCGGTGCTGGGGCTTTTGGCCGGAATGCTGGCGGGCATGGCGGCGGGGTTTGTGACCGCCTTTCTGCACACCCGCATGAAGGTGCAGGCCATTTTGGCGGGCATCATTACCATGACCGGGCTGTACACCATCAATCTGTGGGTCATGGGGGGCCGTTCAGACCTGCCGCTGCTCAAGGTGGACACCATTTTCACCTATACCCAGGCGCTGCTGGGCACAAAATACGGCAAGCTTGTGACCGTGGCCCTGATCGCCCTTGCGGCGGCGGTGCTGCTGATCCTGTTCCTCAAGACCCAGCTGGGGCTTTCGATCCGGGCCACCGGCGACAACCGGGATATGGTGGCCGCCAGCTCCATCAATCCGGCTTTCACCATCACGGTGGGGCTGTGCCTGGCCAACGGCTGTACGGCGCTGGCGGGCGCGGTGCTGGCGCAGTATCAGATGTCCAGCAGCGTGAGCCTGGGCACGGGCGTGGTGGTGATCGGGCTGGCAAGCCTGATCATCGGCGAGGTGGTGCTGCGCCGGGGCGGCGTGGTGCGCGGCGTGGCGGGCGCGATCCTGGGGGCGATCCTGTACCGCATTCTGATGGTGCTGGCGCTCAAGAACAGCGCCTCGCCCAGCAACATGAAGCTGGTGAGCGCGGTGATCGTGGCGCTGGCCATCAGCTACCCGGCGCTGGCCGGCTGGGTGTGGCTGCGGCGGCGCAAGCGCGCCGCGGCGCGCGGCGGGAAGGGAGGCGCAGAACAGTGCTGAACCTGCAAAACGTATGCAAGACCTTTGCGCCCGGCACCGTGAACGAGAAGCGGGCGCTACAGCACATCGACCTAGAGCTGGAGGCGGGCGATTTTGCCGCCATTGTGGGCTCCAACGGGGCGGGCAAATCGACCCTGTTTGGGGCGATCGCGGGCGGTTTTTGGCCGGATGAGGGCAGCGTGAGGCTGGATGGGCAGGACATCACCTTTTTGCCCGAGCACAGGCGCAGCCGGATGATCGGGCGGCTGTTCCAGGACCCGCTGCGGGGCACCGCGCCCCACATGACCATTGAGGAGAACCTGGCCCTGGCGTATCTGCGCACCGCAAAGCGCGGCGCCGGCTTTTCGCGGGTGAGCGCCAGGGACCGGGCTTATTTCAAAGAGCGGCTGGCCCGGCTGGGGCTGGGGCTGGAGGACCGGATGGATCAGCCGGTGGGCCTGCTCTCGGGCGGGCAGCGGCAGGCGCTGACCCTGTTGATGGCAACGCTGGTGCCGCCAAAGCTTTTGCTGCTGGACGAACACACCGCCGCGCTGGACCCGGCCACGGCCGAAAAGGTGCTGGCGCTCACCACCGAGATTGTGGCCGAGCACGGCCTGACCTGCCTGATGATCACCCACAACATGCAGAGCGCCCTGAGCCTTGGCAACCGCACCCTGATGATGGACGCCGGGCGCATTGTGCTGGATGTAAAGGGCGGCGAGCGGGAAGGGATGACAGTGGAGGACCTGCTCACAAAATTCCGCGAGGGGGCGGGCAAGGCGCTCACCAACGACCGGATCCTGCTCTCCACCGTGGAGTGAAAAGCAAACAAAACAGCCGCCGGACTTTCGAACAAGGTCCGGCGGCTGTTCTGTTTGTTATTGTGGGGAGGGCTGGCCCTGCGCTTCGCACCGCAGAGCGGCGGTACGCACGCGGCAGCGCTGCTTGTCGGCATACATGGCCTGATCGGCGCGGCGCAGGGCCAGGCGCTGGTCCGCCCCGCCCCCCGGCAGCAGCCGGTATTCCGACCAGCCCCGGGCCAGCGAAACCGCCAGCGCCTGCGCTGCATTGTGGGCCTGCAGCGCGTCGGCCAATTTTTGATTGAACTGCTGTGGGTCAGCCTGGCAGCCATTTAGCAGTACGGCAAATTCATCGCCGCCGAAGCGGAAACATTGCCCGGCCGGCTCAAAGGCCTGGCGGATGCAGGCGGCCGCCGCGCGAAGCAGTTCGTCACCCGCCGCGTGGCCCAGGGTATCGTTTACGAGCTTGAGATTGTTGAGATCCATCATAAAAGCCAGGCCCGGCCCCTGGAAAGGGCGGTTCAGCGCCTCTTCCAGCGCCGCGCGGCTGCCCAGGCCGGTGAGCGGATCCACCAGTGCCAGCCGATGCCAGGTGCGGGCCTGGCGGCTGTCGCGCATAAGGCGCAGCAGCTGCCGCAGCCCCAGAACCGCCAAAAGGCCCAGCCCCAGATACAGGCCGACGCGGAACAGACGGCTGTTGTCGGTATAGGGGCGCAGATAAAATTCCACCAAGGCAGCCAGCCCGGCAACGGCCAACAGGCCGTAGATGGCGGCCAGCCAGCGCAGGGCCGGGGAGTGTGTGCGCCGGAGGCGGGAGACCAGCACGTACAGCCCGGCGAAAACGCTGACGGCGAGCAAAGCGTGGGTGGCGGGCAGCATTTGCGGCAGATCCAACACCCCCGCCGCCTGCAAGAGGCCCTGGACCAGCAGATTTGCCAGCAGCGCCGCCTGAAGCAGCCTTACCAGCCGGGTATGGCTGCTGCACAGCGCGTGGATGCAGCCCAGAAAGAAGACCGGCAGCAGCATAAAGGAAAAAAAGGAGAGCAAGCAGATGGCCACGGGATCATGAAAAAACAGCTGGCTGAGGGAGGAATCGGTGAACAGCCACACCGCGCTGAGCAGGCACAAAAGACCGGCATGGCACAAAAGGCCGCCGCTGCGGCGCCCCCGGCCCCGCAGCCAGTCGGTAAAAAAGGCTGTGAACATGCAAAGGCTCAGCAGAACGAGGGCGGCAGTGACCAAAAGGGTGCCCCGGCCGGCGCTGAGCTGGGCCATGAGCAAAGCGCCGTTGGAGCCCAGCGCCAGGGAAGAGAGCGCGATGCGGCCGCCATAGGGCGACACCAGGCGCACGGTGACGAACTGGCCGGCCCGGAGCGCGGGCAGCTGCGCCATGCACAGGCGGTTTGCCAACAGGCTGCCGAAGGGCGGGGCGCCGGTGAGACCGTATTCAAACAGCCGCTGGCCGGCGGGGCCCAGGATCTCGACCGCCTGGTACTGGTTGTGGAGGGAAAGAATCGTGCCGGAGGGCACGGAATGCGGCAGGGCGACCCGCAAGACCGCTTCGCCCTGCTGTGTTTCCAACTGCCGCGGAAGGGAGGCCAGCTCCGACCAGCGGCCGTTATCCCCCAACAGCTGCCAGCCCTGGGCAAGCGGTTCTACCTGGCCAAAGTTGAGGCCTGCCTGGGGCAGGGTGGAACGGGCGGAACTGATGGAGAGAAGGCAGAGCATCAGGAGCAGGGAAAGGCCCGCCAGCACGCACAGGGCCGGCGTGAGCCTTCGCACGGTGCGCGGAGCTTCTTTTTCCATGCATAATCCCCCCTCTGTGCACAGTGTATGAAAAAACAGGTTTGGATTCCCTCACGGGCCGGTCATTTTTTTAAATGCTGCTCGAACCCGGCGGAATAGACCACGCTCTCGTCGGGCAGCATCCACATGGCCTCCACACCGTCCAGGCTTTCCACCAGGGCCTGGCCCTCTTGCAGGCTCATGCAGAAAAGCCCGGTGGAAAGGCAGTCGGCAAGGCCGGAATCGGGCCCAAGCACCGCCACGGCGGAGAAATAGCCGGCAGGCATGAGAGTATCGGGGTCGATGAGATGGTGATAGCGCTTGCCGTCCACCGTGTAATAGCGCTGGTAATTGCCACTGGTGACAAGGGCCAGATCCTCCAGTTCCACCGCACAGAGATAAGGGTCCGCCTGCCCGGGCTGAGGGTCGGCGGCGGTCCAGGGGTTTTGGATGCCGCCGCTCCAAAGGCTGCCATCCGGCTTGTGGCCGATGGTGCGCAGGTTGCCCCCCACGCTGATGATGGCGCTTTTCAAACCGCGGGCCTGGGCAGCCTGGGCAGCCATTTCCACGGCGTAGCCCTTGCCCACGCTGCCCACGTCCAGCTGAAGCTCCGGGTCCCCGAAGGCAACGGTGCCCGCCGCCTGGTCCAGGATAAGATCGCCGATGGAGCAGTGCTCACCGGCGGCCTGCAGCTGGGCCATAGGCGGCAGCTGGGCCGCGGCGGGGTCGCTCTCGGCCGCCTCGCGGTAGTTGTGCCACAGGCGCAGCACCGCGCCGAAAGCAATGTTCATTTTGCCGTTGGTGGTGGTGTACATCTCCTGGGCCTCGGCCAGCATGGAAAGGATGCGCGCGTCCACGCTGACCGGCCCCGCACCGGACTGCTCGTTTACGTCCCGCAGGTTTGTGACGCCGGAATAGCGGTTGTAAATATCGTAGAGCTGATGGTACTGGCGCAGGTCCTCGTGGAGGGCGCTCATCTGGCGATCCCACTCCTGCTGGCTCTCGGCGTAGCCGATCACAGTGGTGGCGGTGTCGAATACATCAAACCAGGAGGCGGTGTACTTTTCCCAGCCTTTCATGGCCGGGTTCTGCTGGGAGGCGCAGCCGGTGAAAAGGCCGAAGCACAGCCCAAGGCAGAGAAGGGCGGCGGTGATGCGTTTTGCCATGTGCAAAACTCCTTTGTGAGAGAATCAGAAAAAAGGGCCGGGCACGAAGCCCAGCCCTTTTTTGATGCAGGTGTGATCCGCGTGCGGAATTTACTTACGCAGCAGCGCGGCTGATCGCGTCGGTAAACGCGGCAATGTCCATGGTGCAGGTAGCAGCCAGGTCGGCGGCGGGCTCGGTGGTGTGGCCACCAGCGGGCAGCGCGGCCAGTTCAGCAGCGGTCTTGCCCACAGCGTAAGCCTCGAAGGCGCCAGCCTGCTCGAACCACTCTTTGCCGATGGGGGAAGCGCCCTTCATGTTGTAGGCGTCCTTCTGCTCCATCTTGGGCACGATGTCGCCCTTGGCGGTGACTTTGCCCTCGGCGGTGACGTCGAACTTGGCCTGGGTGGCGTTCACACGGGCGCTGGTGATCTTGCCGTCCTTGCCGTAGGTCACAGCGGCATAGGTGGTGTCGGCCTGAACCAGGCCGTCGCCGTCAGCATCGGGAGCCTTGGAGGAAGAGCTCATCTCGGTGGAGAGGCCCAAGCCCAGGGTATCGTCGGCCTTGGCGCCCAGGTCCTGCGCGTTGTTGCAGGCTTCCACGATGGCGGCCTTGAAGTCGACCACGTTCATGGTGCAGGTGGCGGCCAGGTCGGCCACGTCGGGGCCGCTGTGATCGCCGGCCACAGCAATGGCTTCCACCTCAGCGGCGGTCTTGCCGATCACGTAAGCGGCGAAGGCGTCAGCCTGCTCGTACCACTCTTTGCCGATGGGGGAAGCGCCCTTCATGTTGTAGCCTTCCTTCAGCTCCTGCTTGGACTGGAAGGTCAGGTTCATATCGAAGGTGCCGTCGGCGGCCACGGGAACCTTGTTCTGGGCAACGTCCAGCTTGCAGGCAACGATCTTGCCGTTGGCGTCCACCAGAACGGCAGCGGCAGTGCTGTCTACCTGGGCGACACCAGCGCCATCGGCGGAGGCGTCTTTGGGGGAAGTGCTGGAAACGATAGCCAGACCGGTCTTAACGCCAGCAGAGCTGCCGCCGCCGCAGGCGACGAAGCTCAGAGCCAGAGCCAGGACCATGACCAATGCTAAAACCTTTTTCATTGTGTCGTACTCCTCTCAAACATTTCACGTATCCACAGCCCGCGCTCAAACGGCGGGCAGCATGATTATTATATAAAGATGATAGATGTTTGTCAATGTTCAAACAGCCATAAAATATGACATTTTGGTTCCAAAAGCCCCAAAACAGCCCAGCGGGAAGGAGAAAGCGCTTTAACTGCCGGGGTTTTCCAGCGCCTGCCGCTCGGCGGTCAGCTCGGCCAGCAGTTCGCACAGCGGCCACTTTTGGTTGGTGGGGGTGACCACCGCCTTGAGCGGCAGGCGCACCCCGCTCCCGCGCAGGGCGGCGAGCAGCCGGTCGAGAGCAGGCTCGGCCAGGCCGTAAAGAATCAGCGCGGGGGGATAGGCGTCCGGCTCGAGGTGCAAAAGCAGGGCGGCGTCGGAAGAACCGGGAATGCCGCACAGCCGGCCCACGTTCACCCCGGCCTCGGCGCTGCCCACCTGCCTAAGTTCGAGACCGGCCTCCTTGCAGGCGGCGGCCAGCGCGGGCCAGCCGGAGGTTTCGGGGGTGAAATTCCACACCAGGGCGATGGGGGCTGCGGGATGGATGCGGGCTTTCATGGCAGAACTCCTTTTCGTTGCAGGGAATGTGGCCGGGGCCTGGCCCGCCGTGCCGCCGGCCGGAGATACAAATGCGCCCGGCGGACCGTGGTGAGCACAGAAAACGGTTCCCTTTATTTATACTTTAATATAGTATAGACCGGCGCGCCGCTTACAAATGCAGCCGGCGCACAAATTCGTTCTTGATGCTGCGGTCGCCGAACAAAAACAGCGCCGCCAGGCTGGCCAGGGCCATAACGGCGGGGATCGAGGCGGCCCAGAACACGTGGGAGACATGGAAAAAATACAGAGCGATGGGCACAAAGCCCAGCAAGGCGAGCGCCACCTGGTACAGCACATACTGCGCCCAGTTGGTGAGATTGCACAGGATGAGCACCAGAATGGCCGCAATGCCCACGCCACAGATGGCAGGCAACACAAAATCCACCGACCAGCCGCGCCAGCCGGTTTCGAAATCCAGCAGCAGCACCAGCGCGGCGGCGGCCACCACCTGCACCAGCACCCTGCCTCCACCGTTGCCGCCCCGCCGTAGGCTGTGGCTACCCACGGCCCAGGCGTAGGCAAGCGCCGTGGCCACGATGGCCCACCACCAGAAGTTCGGCATGGTGGCGAGATTCACCACCGCGCACACAATCACAGCCATGATGGACAAAAAGAGCAGCAGCCGCTTGACAAAGTGGTAGCCGCGGCCAAACCCTACGGCAGGATAGACGGCTTCGCCCCCACCCTCGCCCGAAAGAGGGGCGCCGCACAGCGGGCACAGCTTGCCGGGGCCGTTTACCTGCACGCCGCACTGTTCACATCGTTTCATCAGCATCACCATTGCTTTCCACTGTGACCGGCAGACCTTGGCCTGCCAAAAAACGCGCCATATGGCGTGCCAGCCGGTTTTCCTGCAAAACGCCCGTAAAGCTTAAAGCCAGTGTGCCGCCGTAGGTGCAGGCCGAGCATTTCACCGGCTCGCCCCGGCCGGGCGAGAGCAAAAAGCGAAAGCCGGAAAAACAACCTGAAAACGGCGCCTCCACCGGCACCGGGCCCAAGTTTGAAAAGGTAAAGCTGGAGCCGTGATTCGAGCGCTCGTAGATGGCCCGCAGCGCGGCGTTCTTTACCGGCAGGGGGAGCACCCGGGCAAAGGGATTGAGCTGCCCACGGGAGGTATAGGCCAGTTTTTCCGCAAAAGCGGCCTCGGTGCACTTTTCGGCAAACTGGCGGGAGGTCTCGGCCAAAAGGGCGCTGAAATCGGCGGGGCCTGGGCCAAAGGGAACGCTTACCGTGAAGCCGGAGAAAAAGTTCAGCGAGGTTTCGCCCCCGAAAATGCGGCGCAGGTTGACCGGAACAAAGGCGTTCATCGGCTTTTTGGAGCCCCCGGCGGACATGTATTCCTCGCGGGCGGCGGCCAGCAGCGCGGCGGTGAGATAAACGCCCACCGTGGCGTTTTGGGCGCGGCAAAGCTCTTTGAGGCCGGAGGCCGGCATGAGCAGGGTTACCACCCCCACATCCCCCGCGGTGCGCGTGGGCGCGTGCAGGTGATAGGCGGTGGGTTCCCTATACGTGCTCTTTTCGGCAGGGCGGGTGTATTTGAGATAACAGTCCTGCAGGTTGCCCGCGCCCTCCAGGCCGTACAGGCGCCCGTCGTCCAGCTCGGGGCGGGCCAGCTGCCAGTAGCGGTAGCACAGGGCTTTTAAAAAGCGCAGGGCGCCGGTGCCGTCGGTCAAAATATGAAAGGTTTCCAGGTGCACCCGGTTTTTGAAATACAGGATGCGGAACAGGTACCGCCCGGTTTCCAGCGGGTCCAGATAACGGCAGGGGCTCTGTGTTTCGGGGCGCACGGGGACCGGCGTGTCGTTGGTTTCCAGGTAATTCCAGAACAGCCCGTGGCGCAGCCGCACGTTGAAGGCGGGGAAATAAGGCAGCACCTCGGCGGCGGCCCGCTGCAGAAGGGCAGGGTCCACCGGCTGGGTCAGAATGGCCGTGAGCCGGAACACATTGGGGGTTTTGCGGTTGGCGGTCACCGGGAACAGATGGGCGGTATTGTCCAGCTTATGCCAGGAACGAAAGGAAAAAGGAGGGCTCAAGAACGGTCACCCCCCGGTGCAAACAGGCCAAGGTCGATGCCCTGGGCGATCTTTTGCCCCCCGAGCTTATTGGGGTGCAGCCCATCCGGTAGGGCGTATTCCTTTTTCATGCCGGGGCCGTCGGGCGCCGCGATGGGAGCGCCCAGGTCCAGCACGGCGTCGAACAGGCCGCAGCCCGCCAGCCAGTGGTTGATGGCAAGGCGCAAGCCCTCGCGCTGTTCGGTGTAGATATGATTGATCTCGCGCGGAAGCAAAAGGCCCGCGAATACCTTTACCCCCCGGCGGCGCAGCGTATCCACCATGGGCTCAAGGGCGGCCTGATAATCCATCAGGGTGATGAGCTCGCCCTCGGGCGCGCCGTCCTTACCGGGCAGGCCGATGTCGTTGGTGCCCAGCGCCAGAATGGCGTGGGTGAGCCCCTCCACCGGCAGCAGGTCGTAGCGAAAGCGCTCGACCCCCGCGTGGCCGTACATGCCTTTGGTGGCGGCGGGCGCGCCGTGCAGCAGCCGGTTGCCGCCGATGCCTAAGTTGCACACACTTACCCGGCCGGGGTAAGCCTTATAAAGCCGCTGGGTGAAGGGGGTGAGCCAGGCGCCCTGCTGCATGATGGAATCGCCGAAGGCGGCCACCACGCAGGGGGCGGCGGCCTCGGTTGGCTGCTCCACCAGAATTTCAGACAGGGTGGTGGTGGCGCTGGTGATATCCCAGGGGAGCACGGTGCGGGAAAGGCTGCTCAGGATGCGGGCTTTGGGGAGCTCCGGTTCGGCGCACCAGTCGCCCTTGACCGAGCGGGTGGCAAAGATGCTGACAAAATTGCCCGAGACCACCCTGTCCGGCAGGGGATAGTACAGGCTGACGGCAATGGTCTGGCCGGGTTTTACCGCAAGGTTCACCCGGTCGGAGTATACGTCGCGGCGGGGCACCAGGGCAAAGCTGGAATCCCCGTGCACCGTGAGGGGGCGCAGGGTACCGGGCAAAAGGTTGCCCAGCGGGTCCGCCAGAGCCACGGTGGCGTTGCCCACCCAGACCGGCCGGGCGGAGTAATAGTTGCTGAATTTCACGTACAGCCCGCAGCCCCCCAGGTTGTTGGGGGCCAGCACCCGCAGGGTGCGCCCGGCGTTATTGAAGGGCTGGCCCGACAGATCGGTGTGGGCCACGGCAAACGTGCATACGCGGCGCGGCATGGCATGCGCCTCCTCTCGATGGATGGAATGGATAAACGAAACGATCGGGAATGCTGTAGCTGTGCATTGCGCCCGGCTGCCCAGGAAATGGGGCATAGGGGGCGGAATAAGCACTTTGCGATTATTATACCACGATTTTGGGTGGGAAAAAGGCATGGATTGTGAACACAGACGCAGAAAAAAGAGATTTTTGGCTTGGGGAGCAGCGAAAAAGGCCGGGGAGGCGTTTGAAGGCGCCCCAAAAAGTTGGAAGCAGAGGATAAAGAAAGCAGGGGCGTTCACGGAAGAACGCCCCTGCCGAGTGGTGGGAGAAAGAAGTGAGGATAATATCTAATTATCCTCACTTCCGTAAATTGAAATAAGGAGAAACAAAAGGGCAGTGAAAAGTTGTTCACAACAATTATTTGTAGGTTTTGCCGCAGAAGATCGTTATACAATTGCCGAGCCGCTTGTGTACCACCTTAAAAATTATGGTATAAATACTTGGTATGACCGGCAAGCTCTGCTTTTAGGTGATAACCGACGAAAAAAGAATTTGGAAGAAGGTGCTGAATCTTCTGCATATGCCTGTATCGTAATTAGCAAAAACACTGCGTCATCGCCTTGCGCCATGGAAGAATTTTTTATCATCAGAGATAGGTTTTTGCGTGGTGATGTAACGGTTTTTCCTGTTTTGTACGAACTATCTCTGAAAGAGATACCCACGGAACTGCAATGGGTGGAAGAAATGATTTTCAAGGAAGTAGACAGAGGCTCAGGAACCCGGGAAATATGCAACCACATCGCCTGCAAAATCAGTTCGGATTTATTGGAAAACTGCTCCTGTAAGCGAATTTCAGATATTCTGGCAGCACCCGCCTTTACATCGGCAGCCAATGCGATTTTGCGCAGTTATCAGAAAGTCGACTGCGCCAATTTGAACAGCAGAATTTCACTGCTTTATGCTGCTTATCTCACCATCATCCATTCAGCAGTCCTGCCACATAGCACGGTAATGGAGCTGGTACATCGAATTTTTGAACGGCTGTTTTCTGAAACGCAGTTGAACCTTAAAGTGGATTATCGGGAACTTTGGTTGTTGGAAAATGTTATGTGCATCTTGGTAAATTACTGCTTGGACAATAATACAGAATCCAGTATTTGAACAAGAAGCTTTGAGAGTTTGTCAAGTGGGTAGTCAGAAACAAGCAGATCTATTTTCCCTTCCAAATAAGGGTACTGCGTTAAATTCTGCTTGACTTGCCGCCATATGATCTCGGATACCATGCCAGGATAAGCAATAGGAATAATGGTTTTATGCTGATCGCGAGCAATTTCAAACTCCTCCATTACCCCGCTTTTCTGGGCCTTTTTATTCCCCCCGTGTTCACCAAAAAGAAAAATTGCAGCACCACATTGACCAATTATACGTTGCCGTTCCAGCCTTTTCTTCTGAGCCGAGTCCTCTTCTCTTCCCACAAAAGGTCTGACGATCAAATGCCGTTCGATATCCTTCACGCCTTCTTTAGCCAAATATTCATTGGCATAACCAATGAGATGTGTTCCAAACCGTCTGCCGATTCCATTAACGATACGATAATCAAATCCAAGCAGTGCCGAAGTAGCATATCGAGAAAAATTATGAGAGTATTCTTCCATTTTCTTTGCATATGAGTTGAATGCTCCAGAGATAAACACGCGTTTGTCTCTGACGCGTTCATTTAATTTCGCCAGCACCGTTGGAATATCCTTAAACTCATCCACCAAAAGTACCCGTATGTGATAGCGCTGTTCTATATCGTCTACAAAATATCTGAAATAAGGGTCTTTTTTATCGTCTTTCATAATGGTGTAATGGTAATTTGATGTGCCGCCCAAGTATCTTGAAATCTCGCTTAAGCAATCCAAAACAAGGTGATCTTTAAAACTGTAGCCAATAAACAGAAAGGTATTAGAGATAAGCTCCCGCTTAAAAAACATCAGCATGATACGGTGGCTGTCGGTATATGCTTCGTAGTCGCTTTGTGTGGCGATAATGCCGTCCAAGTTGGTTACATCGCCATTCATTTTAAAAATATTGACACGTTTATTTAGGTCAACATTGGAAAAGTCCACATCCTTAAATACCTTATTAATCAAAGCCCCGCGTTTCTGATAATTAAGTTCAACTGCATTATCGAAGTTCGTAGTCCATATATTGCTGAAACCAATATCAGCAAGTTCGTCCAACAAAGGGCTTTTAAATTGGTTTCGGTTGATACGCTCGTTGATTTTTTGCCGAAGCATCGCCTGGCCGAAGTTATTGGTATAATACTGTGCAAGCTTGTAATAATCTGTGTTTTCATCAACAGGAATATCAAGTTCTTTTCCAAATGGTTTAAACAAATCCATCCATCCTGGATAACCTGCATCACGGGAGCCGCCAGCACCAAGAAAAAGGGACGTACGCCCATCCAGTATCTGCTGCGCAAACTGTGAAATAAATTGCTTTTGATCAATGGGCATTCTTTTGACCCCCTAAATCTGTTTGAAAAACCGCAGATAATTAGATATTATCGTTCCGTTTCTTTTATAATGATACCAAATTCTCTCAAAGCTTTCTATAAAAATAGTACACAAAATGTTGTAAAAAAGGACAGCAATTTTCCCAAAGAAGGCGAGAACAGAGTGAATATACAAGCAGCGTGGGCCCGACAGTAAATTTA
>OFOK01001311.1_pt1 | contig 19619 bp, 18 predicted proteins | sample 1542001 | NCBI WGS metagenome assembly OFOK01 (sample SAMN04209242, study PRJEB22552) | human gut metagenome | biome: gut; material: feces | host: Homo sapiens | place: USA: Oklahoma
CGATCGGCTCGGCATCGTCAATCATGTATTTTTCCCGCCCCTTAAAAATAGAAAGGCGGGAATAGCACAAAAGCTGCGTTGCGGCGCTTTTGCTGTCCTTTAAGTTTTTGGCGCGGCGGGCAAACGCACGCACCACGCCCGCGTCACGCGTCAGCACCGTGACAAGGCGGTCGCTCTCGCCCACCGTCTGCTCCCGAATGATGAGTCCCTGGGTCTTTACCTGCATCAAAGTCTCCTGCCGTAAAATCCACGTCGGCAAGCTCCCGGCGTGTAAGCTGCACGTAGCGGATGTAATCCTCCGCCTTGCCGCTTTTATAAAAGCTGTTCCACGCGGCATACGCCGCATTCTGCATCGGGGAATTTCGCATACAAACGCCTCCTAAACCGTATGGCTGTTTTTAGCTTCTGCGGTTTTTGCGGGTTTTATCCGTGGAAACGTCTGTCAATTTCTCAAAATGTGACCGTTTTCCCGAAAATCACGGTTTATTGGTACTGGTCAAAATCGTGCTCGTTAAAGCCGAGCTTTGTGAGGATCTGCGGGCGCTGGCGCCAGTCCTCCTTCACCTTTACCCAAAGGCGCAGGTTGATTTTGCAGCCGAAAAAGCGCTCCATGTCTTCTCTTGCCTTCGAGCCGATTTTTTTCAGCATTGCGCCGCCCTTGCCGATGATGATGCCCTTGTGCGTGGCGCGTTCGCAATAGATTGTCGCATCGATCTCCGTCAGGTTGCCGAGGTCGCGCATGCTTTCCGTCACGACTGCGACGCCGTGCGGGATTTCTTTATCCGTAAAGCGCAGAATTTTCTCGCGCACGATTTCGGACGCAATGACGCGCTCCGGCTGGTCTGTGAGCGTATCTTCCGAGAAGAAGTGTCCGCCCGGCTCCGCCAGTGCGATGAGCTCCTCACGCAGCGCGTCCATGCCGTTGCCGTCCTGCGCGGAGACCGGCACCACAGCTTCAAAGTCGTAGAGCGCGGAGAGCTTCGCAATCTGCTCCATCAAAACGCTTTTGTCCTGCAAAAGGTCAATCTTATTGATGGCGAGCAGCGCCGGCACACCTAAATCTTTAAAGCGGTGCACAAGTTCTTCATCTGCTTTGGAGATTTTCGTGTTTGCCTCCACAACGAGCAGGCAGGCGTCCACATCTGCGACGGACGAGGTAACGCTTTTCACCATGTAATCGCCGAGGGAGTTCTTCGGCTTGATGAGGCCCGGCGTATCGATGAACACCAGCTGCGTTTCGCCCTCTGTCCACACGCCCATAATGCGCGTGCGGGTGGTCTGCGGCTTATTGGAAACGATGGCAAGCTTCGTACCGAGCAGGCGGTTCAAAATGGAGGATTTGCCCACGTTCGGTCTGCCCACAATGGCGATAAACGCCGATTTTTCGTTCATGTAGTTTTCTGTATCCATAGTTTTCCCGGGGCACGCAGCCGCGGTTTCCTTTCTGATAATTTATATCACTTTTTATGAAGCTTTTCCCGCACGCCGCATGGCACTTTGAAAATGAAGAAAAAGGCCAAAATGAGCGACAGAATGAAAAGCACAAGGTAAAGCGGATTTGTAACGATTGTTATCAAAAGCGCTAAGATCGCTTCTGGACGCCACAAAACGGCTATACCGACAAAAGCGGCAAAAACGGCGCACACAAGCACCGCTCCCGCCGCGATATCTTTTGTTTTGCCGATGAGCGGATTATAGCTTTTCTGCGCGTAATCACACAGCATCTCAATGGCGGTGTTGAACGCTTCCGCCGCGATAACCATTGCGATGGTCAAAAGCAGAACGCCGTATTCGCTGCGCGTTACGCCCAGAAAGGGCGAAAAAAACAAAACGTATACCGCCGCTGTAAGGTGTATACGCATGTTTCGCTCCGTTTTCACGGTATGGAAAAATCCGCGCGCGGCATCGCGAAAGCTGTCCGCCTGCGTGCGGGTCTTACCGTTTGTTTTCCAATCCGGCACCATGTTAAACGGTGTAGCTGGAAGTGCCCGGCAGGCCGAGCTGCGACATAACGTATTCTTCTTTTTCACGCATGCGCACACGCTCCATGCCGCCGTTTTCGTGGTCATAGCCGAGCAGGTGCAGCATAGAATGCGCCGTCAGGTAGCCGATCTCGCGCTCTAAGCTGTGGCCGTAGCGCTTTGCCTGTGCCATTGCCATTTCCACAGAGAGCACAATGTCGCCGAGAATCTTCGCGCCGGTATCGTGGTTGATGTCATACACGCCGTTCTCACCCATGGGGAAAGAGAGCACGTCTGTTGCGGCATCTTTGTTGCGGTACTGCGCATTTAGCTCGCGGATCTGCTCGTTGTCCACGAATGTCACGCTGATTTCAGCGGAATCCTCAAACTTCTCCATCCGCAGAACCGCGTGGCAACAGCGACGGATGAGCATGCGCACGCCGGTCGGCACTTTGACCGCTTCCTGGTTGTTTGTGATGATGACTCTGATTTTTTCCATATGCTAAAATCCTTTCGATAGGGGTTATTTTGCTGCGGACGCTTTTTCATACGCCCGAATGATATCCTGCACCAAGCGATGGCGCACAACGTCTTTTTCGGTAAAGCGGAAAACGGAAATGTCATCCACATTGCGCAGCACACGCATCGCGTCCTTCAGGCCCGAGCGTCTGCCGTCCGGCAGATCAATCTGCGTGATGTCGCCTGTGATGACCATTTTGGAGTTGAAGCCGAGACGCGTCAGGAACATTTTCATCTGCTCGCAGGTGGTGTTCTGCGCCTCATCCAGAATGATAAAGCTGTCGTCGAGCGTTCTGCCGCGCATGTACGCAAGCGGCGCCACCTCAATGCTGCCGCGCTCCACAAGGCGGGCGTACGATTCCGCGCCGAGCATGTCGAACAGCGCATCGTAAAGCGGGCGCAGGTAGGGATCTACCTTCTGCTGCAAATCACCGGGCAGAAAACCCAGCTTCTCGCCGGCTTCCACGGCGGGGCGCGTCAAGATGATGCGGTTCACCTGCTGCGCACGGAACGCCGTCACAGCCATGGCGACCGCAAGGTACGTTTTACCGGTGCCCGCAGGGCCGACGCCGATGGTGATGGTGTTATTGCGAATATTGTCGCAATAATTCTTCTGTCCCACCGTTTTGGGCTTTACGGGCTTGCCTTTCGCCGTGATGCAGATGCAGCCGTCCGTAAGCGGCGCCATCTGTGCTTCGCTGTCCTCCATGACCATGTCGATGCAGTAGCCGACGTTCTGGTCGTTTAGGACTTCGCCCTTTTCGACGAGCCGCAAAAGGCTTTCTGCCGCACGCACCGCACGCGAAACACCGGGTTCTTCGCCGATGACGTGGATCTGCGAATCGCGGCAGGAAAACGTTACACCGAATGCCTTTTCCAGTCGCTTTGCGTTCACGTCAAAGCTGCCGAAAAGCTCTGCCGCGTATTCTGCTTTGTCTACATGAATGCTTCTTTCCAAATCGTTCTCCTTTTGCCGCACAGCTTTGAAAAACCGTGCAGTCTAAAAAACCGAATTTCCTGTTTTATTATAGCATAAGTGTTCCCAATGTGGTTATGAAATTTTCAACGAAATTTAGCCGTTTCCCTGTACATTTCCGACAAATACCCCTATATTCTCCGGATTTTCAGGCTCTTCAGGCAGGGTGAGCGGCGCCTCCTGCGCAATATTTTCAAGACATACGCACCGGGACGTGACGTAAACCGCGCCGTCTTTTGTCTGATATGTGATGTTTTCCGTAAGCACACGCCCGTCTTCTCCAAGCGCAAGCTTTTGCAGCTGATGCAGATTTTCAAGCGCGCGGCGCTGCGCTTCTTCCTCCGTGAACGTAACGGGCACGGTCTCCTCCTCATATACGCGCACCGTTTCCACCCACAGCGGCAACGTGTGCCCCTGCAAAACGAACGGCGTGCGGGTGTATGCCGTCTGGCCTTTCGGCGCGCCGGAAAGCGAGAGCGGCACGCGCACGCCCAAAATATACAGCGCGCGCTGTGTACCGAGGTCCGTTTCGCGCACCGTTTCGGTACTAAGCGGACAGGATGCCGTGAATGTGCGCTGTGTCTCCGCCAGAATCTCCGCACGGGCGCGGGTGTAAAAACAGCGCACGGGGTTGTATTCCGGGTCATACGGGTCGCCCACCTGTGTGATGCCGGAAACGAGCACCTGCCCCGCGGCGCAGGCAGAACCGACTTTCACGAGCACCGTGCCGTTTTGCGCCGTGATAGAATGGATGAGCCCCGCGCGTGACGCGATGATGTCCCCCGTGCCGTCGTGCTCCGCGCCCTCCGCCTTTGTGACGGACGTGCGCAGCTCAAGCTGTACGGTGCAACCCTCCGTGTTGAACGATGCCCACGAAAGCTCCGGCAGCTCCTCCAAAAGCGCGACAGAGGCCAAAGCGGTATCGGTGCTTCGCGGCGCGCCGATATACACGCCAACGCGCTTTGCTGCCGCCAAAATTTCTCTTTCGGCATACGGAATATCTTCACCGGAGATCGTCATCTCCCAGTAAAAGCCGGAAAGGAACAGCATCAGCGCCACGCCGAGCGCCGTGCCAAGCAAAAGTCCCGGCCGGCGCAGCATGCGGCGGAACAGAAACGGGAAGCCGCTTTTCTCCGCAAGCTTCACCCGCGTGTGCGTGCGCTGTTTGATCTTATGCAGCTTTTTGTAGTCCTTCGCATACAAGGTGAAAAGCACGTCTTTCCCATCCTTTTGAAGTCGAATGGGGCGCAGACCCGTTTTCACCGCAATGTTCATAAACCGTGCCGTATCGCCCGAAACACGCGCCGTTGCCATGCCGAGCACCCAATGCGTGATTTTCTTCATGCGAACCTCACCGCCTCAATATGTCCCGTGATCACCGCGCCGTCCTCTTCAAGACACAAAAGCCGTAAGCTTTTCCCCTCCACCCACACGGCGCGCCGCCCGCAGCGCAGGCCGATCTTTTCCGTTTCGTATTCGATTACGCCGTCACAACCCTCTAAAATAAGCTTCGCCGTGCCGAGAATTTCCGTGCGGATCGTGCCGTCCTGCATGGCATAGCGCAGCTTATCTGCAAGCTCACCCATGCACCCACCCTCTTTCTTTTTACTCCTCTATACGTATGTGCGGAAAAACACGCATATACTTTTTCAAAAGGAGGGTTCACCGTGTCGAAGCATACAGAACACATCGCTTTTTTCATTCGCCAAAAATTGCAGCTTCCGGCGCTTTATGTCCGCGCCGCCGCGCTTTTACTGCTCGCCTTGCTCCTGCTCAGGCACCGCACCGCTGCCGCCGCAGGCGTTGTCAGCGGCATCCACACATGCCTCGGCACGCTGATTCCCTCGCTGTTCCCGTTTATTTTACTCGCGTGCCTATGCACGAACAGCCGCGCGGCGCAGGTGCTGTTTCGCCCGCTTTCCCCCGTAATGCGTCATGTGTTCCGCCTACCCGCCTGCGCCGCTCCCGCCGTTTTGTTGGGGCTCACCGCAGGCTACCCTACCGGCGCGAAGATCACCGCAAATTTATATGCAGCCGGAAAGCTCACAAGGGAACAGGCAGCGCGGCTGTTATGCTTCTGTACCGCGCCGGGCTATGCGTTTGCGGCAGCCTATACGGGCAGTTTATTATTAAGAAGCGACCGCATCGGGCTGAATTTATTTTTTGCCTGCGCACTTGCGCCGTTACTTCTGGGACTCACCCTGTCGCGCTTTGCCGAAAAACCCGAAAAAAGCCTAAAATCGCCAGAATCTGCTCCAGGCGGCATCGTCTCCGCTGTGCGGGACGGCATTAAGGCCACCGTTTCCCTTTGCGGGTTCGTCCTTGTGTTTTCCATGCTTTTGGCCGTTTTGCACGATGCCGGCATTTTTCAGTTTTTATGCGGATTTCTCTCCCGCTTTGGGTACACCGTGCCGCTTTCCGGTGCACTGCTGACGATGGGCCTGGAGATCACCGCCGGAGTCTCGCAGTGCGTATATTGGCACCTGCCGGTTTATTTTTTAGCGTTCGGGCTCGGCTTTTCCGGTGTTTGCATCCACTTGCAGATCTTCTCCTTTTTCCACAAAGCGGGGCTGCCGCTGTCGAAAACGAGATATGTTCTCGCACGCTTTTTAAACGGTCTGCTTTCCGCTGCATTTTATTTGCTGCTTTCCTATTTTCTCCCGGCAAACACCTCGGTTGCCGTGGAAACCTCGCCCCTCAACACCGCGCCCATGGCGGGCAGCGCGGCATCATCCTTGGCGCTCATCGCGCTGTCTGTGTTCTTTCTTCTCACGTGTATTCTCCGCAGCGGAAAAACACCGTCGAAAATTTGTGGTGGAAATTCCACCGGGAAAATGCTACAATGAGAACAACTCTAAGAGCAACCTGAAAATCGGAGGCGACGAAAGTGTTTGGACGCAAAAAGGAAAAACAAACACCCGCTCTGTTTGGCAGCCGCATTGAGCCGGACTGCGCTTACTGCGCGTTTCATGCGGACGGTGTACAGAAAAAATGTCTTGCGGGGCAGCTCGGCGGAGAGCACTGTGCAAAATTTCAATATGACCCGCTGCGCCGCGAGCCGAAAAGCGAACAAAAGCTCGGGCAATACAGCGCCGAGGAATTCAAACTATGAAAACTTATCTTAAAGCGTTTCGTTTAAAGCGCTTTTGGCTGCTGCTTTTGCTGCCTGCGGCGTTCCTTTTGGACTTCGCCGCACGGCAGAGCGCAGATTTTGCCGAGTGGTATGCCGTGACGATCTACCCCGTGTACGCGCAGTTCTTTTCCGCCATTACGGGCGTCTTCCCGTTTTCTGTCGGCGAATTTTGTCTGATCGCGCTTGTCCTTTTCATTTTGGCGTATCTCATTCACGGCGTTTATAAACTCATTCGTCATAAAGAGGGCCGTTTTGCGTACTTTGTGCGGTTTTTGTCGGTTCCTGTTCTCATCGCCACGTGCATCGCATTTTTGTGCGTAACGAACTACGGCACGAACCACCGCCGGTGCAGCTTTGCCGCCGTCAGCGGACTTACCGTGCGGGAGTCCTCCGCCGAGGAGCTTTACGATGTGTGCGCGTATTTAATCAACGAAGCGAACACATTGCGCGAAAACCTGCCCGAAGACGAAAACGGTGTATTTCAGCTTTCAAACGATGTTTTTCTCGATGCAGACGAAGCAAAATCATCCTTCAACAGCCTTCATGATACGTATTCCACGCTCTACACAAACGGCAAACCGAAGCCCGTGCTGTTCTCGGAAGTGATGTCGTATCTTGACATCAGCGGCATTTACTGCCCGTTCACGTTTGAAGCGAACGTCAACGTCCACATGAACGACGTATTGATCCCCGTGACGATGTGCCACGAGCTTTCACACCTTTCCGGCTACATGCGCGAGGACGAAGCGAATTTCATCGCATTTTTGGCGTGCCTGCAAAGTGACGACCCGGAATTCCGTTACAGCGGTGTGTATTTGGCGTCCGTCCACGCGATGAATGCTTTGCTCACTGTGGACAGCGACCTGTGGAACCGGGCGGACGCTTTAAAAAGCGACGCACTGCGCCGCGACATTCGGTCAAATAATGCGTACTGGAAGCAGTACGAAACGCCCGTTTCCGAGGTCTCCGACCGCGTGAACGACGCGTATTTAAAAGCCAACGGGCAGGAAAACGGCCTGCGCTCCTACGGCAGAATGGTCGATCTGCTTCTCGCCTACTACCGCGACAAGCTGCAATAGACATAGTTTTTTTGGGGGAGTTCTCTATGTGTGAAAAAATCATTGCGGCGTGTGGAAACGACTGCGCGGTATGTCCGCGCTACAACGTGCCGCCGTACACCAAAACCGCAGAAGAACTGCACCGCACCGCCGAGCTGTGGTATAAAATCGGCTACCGCAACCACGTGGTGACAAACGAGGAGATTGCCTGTACCGGCTGCAAGGAAGAAAACTGGTGCCGCTATCGCCTTGTAAAATGCGTGAACGAAAAGCACATCGCGCATTGCGGCCAATGTGAAAACTACCCGTGCGACGTCATGAAAGCGTGCTTCACGGTGACAGGCTCGTTCATCTCCACCTGTAAAAAAGTCTGCACACCCGAGGATTTCGAGACATTGCGCAAAGCATTTTTCGAGAAAGAAAAGAACCTGACGCAAAATTAAGACGACAAAAGGCCTTTGCACCGTCCAAAACGGAGATGCAAAGGCCTTTTGTTGTACGATTATTTATTCGCGTTCATCTCGCGGACTTCTCTTAAAATGTCCTCAAGGTCATATTTTTCGGGCGCTTTCGGCGCGGCAGACTCTGTCTGCACTGTTTGTGCAACCGGCTTCGGGGGATTTGCCGGGCGCTGCTGCACGGGCTTCGGCGCAGGTGCGGCGGGCTTTGCAGCTCTCGGTGCGGCGCTTTGCCGTGGCGCGCGATTCACTGAGGTCTGCACCGCAGCGCGGCGCACGTTCTGTGGCTGCATGGAGACCGGCGTTTCCGGCATGATGGGGCGTTCTGCGGTGTACTCCGCCGACACCGGCATCACCGGCAGCTCACCGGTGTCTTTATCCGGGTCAAAGGACGTGGGCATGCGGGGCTCTGCCTCACGGCGCGCCTGCATCTGCTCGCGGCGCATGCGCTCTTCTTCGCGTCTTCTGCGGTTGCGTCGTTCCTCCTGCTCAATCTCATCCAGCACCTCGGCGCGGTCCGCTTCGCCGCTGTCGCGGTTACGGCTTGCACGCTGCCACAAAATGATGCTGACAATTCCGCCGACGCCGAGCACGATGCACACCGCACCCGCAATGAACAGCGTGCGGCCGACGCCGTTATCGGCCTTCAGCTCATTAAAGAACGATTCCGCTCCGCTGCTGTCTTCGCCTGCGGTGTCGGTCGTGCCTTCCGTGGTGTCCACCGTTTCGGTGCTGTCTGTGGTATCGGCCGTATCGGCTTCATCCGCAAAGGTAAGCGGCGCACACAGCGCAGCGCCGAGTAAAACCGCCGCTAAAACAGCAAATATACGTTTAGAAAAAGTATTTCTCATAATCCATTTCCTCTTTCGTGATAACTTTTATGTGCCACGATTTCGAATTCATTTTTATTTAGTTTAGCATATTTTGCATGGTGTTTCAACGGCAAAATAAACAAACCCGCCGCTTCTCTGCACGGTTCATGCAGTCGAAACGGCGGGTGCTGTGTCTATTTATATTTCTTTAGAAATCGATCTTCTCTGCAATGTACGCTTCAAGCTCGTCGATCTTCACACGCTCCTGCTCCATGCTGTCACGGTCGCGAACGGTAACACAGCCGTCATTTTCACTGTCAAAGTCATACGTGATGCAGAACGGCGTGCCGATCTCATCCTGGCGGCGATAGCGCTTGCCGATGGAACCCGTATCGTCAAAGTCAACAGAAAACTTCTTTGCGAGCGCATCGTAAACCTCGCCGGCCTTTTCGCTCAGCTTCTTGGAGAGCGGCAGAATCGCTGCCTTAAACGGTGCCAGTGCCGGGTGCAGACGCAGTACAACGCGCACGTCCGGCTTTTCTTCGGTGCCGAGGTTTTCTTCGTCGTAAGCATCGCACAGGAACGCCAACGCTACACGGTCCGCGCCGAGAGACGGCTCGACGACATACGGCACATAGCGGGTGTTCGTCTCCGGGTCGAAATAGGAGAGGTCCTTGCCGGAATGCTCCTGATGGCGGGTGAGGTCATAGTCTGTGCGGTCTGCAATGCCCCAAAGCTCGCCCCAGCCGAACGGGAACAGATACTCAATATCCGTCGTCGCCTTGGAGTAGAAGGAGAGCTCCTTCTGGCTGTGGTCGCGCAGGCGGATGTTCGCTTCGTCCAGACCGAGGTTCAAAAGCCAGTTTTTGCAGAAATCCTTCCAGTAGTAGAACCAGTCGAGGTCCGTGCCCGGCTTGCAGAAGAATTCGCACTCCATCTGCTCAAACTCGCGAATGCGGAAAATGAAGTTGCCCGGGGTAATCTCATTTCTGAAGCTCTTGCCCACCTGACAAACGCCAAACGGCACCTTCTTGCGCGTGGTGCGCTGAATGCTCGGGAAGTTGACAAAAATGCCCTGTGCAGTCTCCGGGCGGAGGTATAGCTGGCTCTTTGCGTCTTCCGTAACGCCCTGGAACGTCTTGAACATCAGGTTGAACTGGCGGATATCCGTAAAGTTGTGGCCGCCGCATTCCGGGCAGGCAATGTTGTTGTCGGCAATAAACTGCTGCATCTGCTCGTTCGTCCAGCCGTCTGCGGATTCGCCGGTGAAGTCTTCAATGAGCTTATCGGCACGGTGACGGGTCTTGCAGTCCTTGCAGTCCATCAGCGGGTCGGAGAAGCCGCCCACGTGGCCGGTTGCCACCCAGACTTCCGGGTTCATGAGGATTGCGGAATCCAGCGCCACGTTGTAGCGGCTCTCCTGCACGAACTTGCGTTTCCACGCGTTTTTTACGTTGTCCTTGAAAAGGCAGCCCAGCGGGCCGTAGTCCCAAGAGTTGGACAGACCGCCGTAAATTTCGGAGCCGGGGTATACGTAGCCTCTGTTTTTGCAGAGCGCCACGATTTTTTCCATGGTCTTTTCTTCGGGCTTCAGAACTTTCTTCATTTGTTAAACTCCTTTCGCGCCGCTGGCTGCTGCACGGCTTCGTGCAGCTGGATGCTGCGCTTGTGATTTATCAATCATACCACGTTTTTCAAAGATACACAACTACCGCGGCGGGATTTTATGCGAAAAAGCGGCACTCCGCAGAGCACCGCCCGAAATTTCCGCTTGTTTAGATTTATTCGCCCTCGTCCGCGATGAGCTTTTTCATCTGCGGCAGACGGAACAGAATAACCGCCGCGATAACTGTGAAGATGAGCTCCGGCAGCATGTAAGTGCCGTTGTAGCAGAAGGAGTAAAGCCACGGATGGCCCACCCAGGAAGCGCCGAACGCCACAAACTCATCAAAGTTTGCAAAGATAATGGCGCCGGAAATGAAGTGGCACACAAAGCGCAGCGCAACAGCCAGCGCCGTGCCGCAGCAAATGCCTACATAACCCTTCTTGCGGAAAATGCCCGCAATGCCGATAACCGTGTATGCCACGATGTAATCGAGCAAAATCGTGCCGATGAGAGCAGAAGGCGTCATGCCCCAGCCGAGGATGCCGTCCATCGTGATGCCGAACGCAAGCTGAACGACGGATTCCACAAAGGAAGCCGCAAAGCCCCACTTAAGGCCGTACATGATGGAAATCATGGCGCAGGGCAGCATGGAAAGCAGCGTGATGGAACCGCCAAACGGCATCTGAAGCACCTTGATCATGCTGAGCACAGCGCCCAGTGCGACCATAACCGCGCAGGCCGCAAGCTTTTTTGTATTGTTGTTCTTCATAGTTCATTCCTCCGGTTTTCTACCGAGATTTAGGGGATAAAGCGGAGAAAACAAAAACCGCGCACCCATTCGGCACGCGGCATAAAAAGCACTTAAAATAAGCGTATTTTCCTACGTCGGCATTATCCGAATCAGGTAACAGGTTTCGGCGTTCACGCCGCTCTCAGCCGACTTTATACGTCAGCACCCTTTTTTCACATTCAGTATAGCACGGAACTTTTCGCTTTTCAACCAAAATTTGTGTTTTCGGGCAGAAAACAAGGCTTTTCTTGATTTTGGAGAAACAAAATGATAGTATAAAAGAAACATAAGCCAACGGCAACGGTGGTTAAAAGTTTTGCTTAAGCTTTTTCAAGAAGCTTAAAGCGAACGTGTGCGTTCGCTTGGGTTCATTAGGGCAGCGCTCTAAGTCGTCGTCCGCAGACGACGAAACACCTTTTGCCTAACAAAAATCAGGATGGGAACCACAACAGTCCGCTGGACTGCTGTGGTGTGGGAGACACAATTAGGGGGTCTCCCAATGAATTTGCAAGGCAAATTCATAAAATAAACCGCTAAAACCGATTTAAACTACGGAAGGACATATAAAAATGGAAAGCACACAGAACAAAACGCGCTGTCCGCACAGCAAAAAGTGCGGCGGCTGCCAACTGCAGAACCTCGATTATAAGGAACAGCTCGCGCACAAGGAGCGCACGTGCATCCGCCTGCTCGGCAAATTCTGCCGCGTAGAGCCCATCATCGGCATGGAGAACCCCTACCACTACCGCAACAAGGTACAGGCCGCATTCGGCACCACGCGTGCCGGGCGCATCATCTCCGGCATTTACCAGAGCAGCACGCACAACATCGTCGCCGTGGACAGCTGCATGACGGAAGACGAAATTGCCGACCGCATCATCGTCGATATCCGCCGCCTGCTGCGCGATTTCAAAATGACAACGTATAACGAAGTCACCGGGCGCGGCTTTTTGCGCCATGTGCTCGTCAAGCGCGGCTTTCAGACCGGCGAAGTCATGGTTGTGCTCGTCACCGGTACGCCGATCTTCCCCGCGCGCAACAATTTCACCCGTGCGCTGTTAAAGCTTCACCCGGAGATTACCACAATCATTCAAAATGTCAACGACCGCTACACCTCCATGCTGCTCGGGCAGAACGAGAAAACACTCTACGGCCCCGGCTATATCACGGATATTCTCTGCGGGCTGCGCTTCCGCATTTCGGCAAAATCATTCTACCAGATTAACCCCGTGCAGACCGAGGTGCTGTACGGCAAAGCGATGGAATTTGCGGAGCTCACGGGCAAAGAAACCGTCATTGACGCGTACTGCGGCATCGGCACCATCGGCATGGTCGCCGCCAAAAAAGCCGGACAGGTCCTCGGCGTAGAAGTGAACCGCGACGCCGTGCGCGATGCCCGTGAAAACGCAAAATTAAACCGCGTGAAAAATATCCGCTTCGTCTGCGCCGATGCAGGCGACTTCATGGTAGATATGGCAAACGCCGGTGAACACTGCGACGTGCTTTTCATGGATCCGCCGCGCGCCGGCAGCGACACCGCGTTTCTCTCCTGCGCGCTCACACTTGCACCGAGACGTATCGTATACGTCTCTTGTAACCCTGAAACGCTCGCACGCGACCTTAATTTTCTCACAAAGCGCGGCTATCACGCCGAAAAGATTCAGCCCGTAGACATGTTCCCCCACACCGACCATGTAGAATGCGTCGTGCGGTTGGATAAGATGAATTAAAGCAAAAGAAGGCTTTCCCATGATTCGCCCCGTTACCGAAAAGGATATTCCCGCCTGCGGATATTGGCAAATTCCGCTCCTAAAAATTACGGAAGAAAGGTAAAAAAATGGCTTCCAGTCTCATGCACTACGCGATCACGGATAAAATTTTGCAACTGTTTCCTATGCACGACGGTGCGCGGCTGCGCTTTGGCGCGGTACTGCCGGACGCTTCCGTAAACAAGCGGAAAACACATTTTCGCATTTACAATGAAAAGCTCGGCATTCGGCTTTATGATCTTGAATCGTACCGCGCGCAGTTCGGCGAGCGTATGCAAAAAGACGACCTTTACCTCGGCTACTATCTGCACCTCATCGAGGATGCTTTGTACCGCAAAACACTGTACGACACCTTCGGCTGGAATCCCTACACGCCGGAAAGCACCGCGCGCATGCACCACGATTACACGCTTTTAAACCGTCATTTCATTCAAAAATATAATATTCGGGATGACCTTGCCGTCCCGGAAAATTTCACGCAGGAACCGATTTTCGCTTTTGAGCCGTTTGACGCCGAAGGTCTTCTGCGTTCGATTCATCAAAACTTTGTGCCCGCGCCGGCGGATGCCCCCTACTTTTTTACGGCTGCCATGGCGGACACGTACATTGAAGACGCCGTGCGGCTGTGCACCGCGGAGCTTGACCGCTTTCACTGCGGCAAAACGCTTCTTTCCGCCGAGGATTTCACCTGGGCGCCGCCGGAAAACAATAAGAATTTCTGAATAAAAGCAAAAACGCCCTCCCGAAGTGATGGATATGTACCCTATATAGGAAGCATATCCATGACCGACACGGGAGGGCTTTTTGATTTCTCTTTGGAAAGCAGCTTCTCAGGGCAGACGCGCTTTCCTATGCGCATTCGGAATTGACATTCCCGTTCCGCTTCGGTACAATAGAATCAACAAGAACCTCGGGGGACAAAACAGTATGAATTTTCTTGAAGAACGTATCGTAAAGGACGGCGTTGTAAAAGCCGGCAATATATTGAAAGTAGACAGCTTTTTAAACCACCAAATGGATGTGCGCCTGTTTCGCCAAATGGGCAAAGAGTTCAAGCGACGTTTTGCAGATAAGCCCATCAACAAAATTCTGACGATTGAAGCCTCCGGCATCGGTATTGCATGTGTGGCGGCGGAATGCTTTGACGTGCCGGTCGTCTTCGCGAAAAAGAGCCAGAGTGTGAATATCGATGGCGACGTATACATTTCCGAAGTGGAATCCTTCACACATAAGCGTGTGAATCGCGTGATCGTCTCGAAAAAATTTCTCGGCCCCGAGGATCACATTCTTATCATCGATGATTTTCTTGCAAACGGCTGTGCGCTGCAGGGGCTCATCTCTATTGTAGATCAGGCGGGCGGCACGGTGGAAGGCATCGGTATCGCGATTGAAAAGGGGTTCCAGCCCGGCGGCGCGAAAATTCGCGAGATGGGCTACCCGCTCGAATCGCTCGCCATTGTGGAAAGCATGGACGACGCAACCGGCACGGTCGTTTTCCGTCCACAGCCATAAAAGGAGTTTTGTATGAAACGGTTTTTATCCCGCGTTTTGCCCCTTTTGCTCAGCTTCGGCTTGATTTTCAACTGTACAGGATGCAGCACGGTTTTGGTCTTAGCCGGTAAAGCTCGTGAAAACAGCGAAGCTTCGTCCTCCGTGATTTCGGAAAGCTCCGCGTCCTCCGGCGTCATCTCCACCCCTGTGCCGACCGAAGACGGCGACCTGCGTGCGTTTTACACGGATGTTGCAAACGCTGAAAGTGTCACGGTAATGGTGTACATGATCGGCTCCGACTTAGAGAGTGAGGACGGCTCCGCGACCGACGACCTTTTGGAAATGGCAGATGCCGCGCTTTCCGAAAACGTTCACCTTGTACTCCAGACCGGCGGCACCGAAACCTGGTGGAACGATGTCTGCACAGACGATGAAAGTGAGCGCTTTGTGATCGAAAACGGCGATATGACGCTGCTCCAAAGCCTTGGCAGCATGAATATGACGGACGCCGACACGCTCTCCGATTTCATTCGCTTCTCCGCCGAAAGCTACCCCGCAGACCGCTACGAGCTCATTTTGTGGGATCACGGCGGCGGCACCATGACAGGCTTCGGCTACGACGAGCTGTACGAAGACACCTCTTTGACACTCTCTTCTCTTTCCACAGCGCTGTATAACGGCGGCGTGCAGTTTGATTTCATCGGCTTTGACGCCTGCCTGATGGCGACGGCAGAGGTGGCCTACGCCTTGGATCCGTATGCGGATTACCTCATCGCCTCCGAAGAATCCGAGCCCGGCGAGGGCTGGGCGTACAAAAACTGGCTTACGATGCTGGCGGAAGACCCCGCCGTACCCACGGCGGAGCTCGGCAAAAAGCTGGCGGACGATTTCCTTGAGGCCTATATTTTCGCCGACATGCCGACGCTTTCCGTTTTAGACCTGCGCTATGTGCCGGAATTATACGCCGCGTTGGAAAGCTACTGGGGAAGCGCCTACACCGCACTGCAAAACGGCAGCTACGGTGCGTTTTCGCAGGTGCGCAGCAACGTGCGGGAATTCGGCGACAACGAATACGACCAGGTCGATCTTTCCGACCTCGCCACGCTGACAAAGCAGAGCCTTTCCCTCGGCACCGAGGACGATGTGCAGGCCGCCGTTCAGAATATGGTGGTGTATAACGTCACCTATGAAAAGTCCGCCGCGGGCATTGCAGTCTATTTTCCGTGCCTGTGGCCGGATTATTACGGCGATACACGCTTTGAAATGACCTGCGTTGGCTTCCCGGAATCGTATTTTGAATTCTACGATAAATTCATGAACACGATGCTCTCCGGGCAGTCGCTTTCGCAGAGTGATATCGATTTTTACTCCTACTACGATTGGTTCGATTCCTCCGAGGTTGGCGGCGAAAACGTCACCACAATAAACGACAACGATTTTGAACTCATCGACAAGGGCGACTATTATGCACTCTCTCTTTCCGATGAAGCATGGAACCTCATCACGTACATTGATATGACCGTTTACCTCGACGACGGCGAGGGATATATTGACCTTGGCAATGACAACGTGTACGAGTTTGACGACGACGGCGACCTGAAAGTCGATTTTGACTATACATGGATCTCGATCGACGGCGTGATTGTGCCGTTCTACGCCGAAATCGAGGAACAGACGGACGATTATTGGTACACAACGGGTTATGTACCGGCCGAACTGAACGGCAGCACCGATATTGAGATCGTTCTGCGCTGGGACAGCGACCATGACAGCGGCTTTGTTGCGGGCTACCGCTTAAAGACCGAAGAGCCTACGGTAGCGGCAAAGGGTCTGCACAGCTTTACGGAGACGGATCAGATTCAGTACACCTGTTCGTATTATGATTACGATTTCAACTACGACCGGGATTACACGCTCGGCGACCCGGTAACATACACAAGTGAACCCGCCGTCTCCTATGAGGAAATCGGCGAATACCGCACGGTGATCCAATACACCCTGCGCGACATCTACAACAACGAACACTTTACAGACCCGGTAGAGCTTTCCTGTGAATAAATAATTCTATAGAACATACCCTGCTGCGCTCCGTGGCAGGGTATGTTTCGATTTGACTTACACTATAATAGGCGGTATAATGAAAATTACTGACAAAAACGGAATTGTATGGAAAACTATGCCGTTTAAACGGTTCGGAAAGGACGAACGCCATGCGAAAGCTCCTCGTTTACATGAAAGACTACAAGAAAGAGTCGTTTTTAGCGCCTCTTTTCAAGCTGCTCGAAGCCACCTTTGAGCTGATTGTCCCGCTCGTAATCGCGCAGATCATCGACGTGGGCATTCAGACCGGTGACACCGGCTTCATCATCTCCCGCTGTCTGCTTCTGGTCGGGTTCGGTGTGGTCGGCATGGTCAGTGCCATCACGGCGCAGTATTTTGCCGCAAAGGCTGCCGTGGGCTTTGCCACCGGGCTGCGTCACAGCTTGTTCCAAAAAATCAACGGACTCTCCTTCTCTCTTTTGGACCGTGTGGGCACTTCCACGCTGCTGACACGCATCACAAATGACGTAAATCAGGTGCAGAACGGTGTGAACCTTGTACTGCGCCTGTTTATGCGCTCGCCGTTCATTGTGTTCGGCGCATGCGTTATGGCGTTCACCATTGATCCCGGCAGCGCGCTGCTGTTCCTCATTGTGGTCGCTCTGCTCTCCGTTGTGGTATTCGGCATCATGCTGCTGACCATCAAGCGCTACAAGGCTATTCAAAACCAGCTGGATTCCGTTTTGAACACCACGCGTGAAAATCTGAACGGCGCACGTGTCATACGCGCGTTCTGCGGTGAAGACACCGAAACAGAGAAATTTATCGGCCAAAATTCGCTGCTCTCCAAACTCCAGAAATCCACGGGCCGTATCTCCGCACTTTTGAACCCGGTTACGTTTATCCTGATTAACGTCGGCATCATTCTGCTCATCCATTACGGCGCTGTTCAGGTCAACACCGGCATTTTGACGCAGGGTCAGGTCGTGGCGCTGTATAACTACATGAGCCAGATTTTAGTTGAGCTCATCAAACTTGCAAACCTCATCATCACCGTAACAAAGTCCTTTGCAAGCGCCGCACGTATCCGCGACGTGCTCGAGCTCGACACAAACACCGTTTATTCCGACGACAAGAAAATCTACAATACCCACGCCGTCGAGTTCGACCGCGTTTCCATGCACTATAACGAAGGCGCGAAGGACGCGCTCGAAAACATCAGCTTCACCGCCGAGCCGGGCGAGATCATCGGCGTTATCGGCGGCACAGGCAGCGGAAAAACGACGCTTGTGGGACTTATTCCCCGCTTCTACGATGCGTCCTCCGGCACCATCCGCGTGGACGGCCGCAACGTGAATTCCTATTCGCTTGAAGAACTGCGCGAAAAGGTGCACGTCGTATTGCAGCGCGCGGTCTTATTTCGCGGCACGCTGCGCGAAAACCTGCTTTGGGGCAATAAAAATGCCAACGACGAAGAGATGCAGGCAGCCGTAAAGGCTGCGCAGGCCGCAGACTTTGTACAGAGTAAGGGCGGGCTCGATATGAAGATTACCGCCGAAGGCCGCAACCTTTCGGGCGGACAGCGCCAGCGCCTTTCCATTGCCCGCGCACTTGTAGGTAACCCCGAGATTCTCATTCTGGACGACTCCGCTTCCGCGCTCGACTATGTGACCGAAAAGGCACTGCGCGGCGCGCTTTCCGCACTGCCGAATAAGCCGACTGTGTTCATTGTCTCGCAGCGCACATCTTCGCTGCGGCATGCGGATAAGATTCTCGTCTTAGACAACGGCGCGCTTGTCGGCTGCGGCACACACGATGCGCTTCTTGAGAACTGCTCCGTGTACCGCGAGATCTATGACTCTCAGTTTGGCGGAAAGGAGGCAGTTGCGAAATGAGCAAGATAAATAACAAAAACAGTACCATTAAACGTGTTCTTTTGCAAATCCGTCCGTATATGCCGACCATCATTTTGCTGCTTGCACTTGCCGTAGTCAGCGTGCTGTGCTCACTGTACATCCCGGTGCTCGTCGGCGACGCCATCGATGCCATCATCGGCAAGGAACAGGTCAACTTTGCCGTTATCCTGCCGAAGTTCTTCACCTGCGCGGTGCTCATCGGCTGCGCGGCGCTCGCCCAATGGCTGATGAATGTCTGCGGCAACAAGGTCACGTACAACACCATCCGCGATATGCGCGAGGCAGCCTTTAAAAAAATTCACCGTCTGCCGTTTTCTTACCTCGACGCACACGAAACCGGCGACATCGTTTCCCGCATCATTGCCGATGTTGACCAGTTTGCAGACGGCCTTTTGATGGGCTTCTCACAGCTGTTTACCGGCGTTGTGACGATCATCGGCACCATCGGCTTCATGCTTTCCGTCAACGTTTGGACAACGCTTGTCGTGGTGCTTGTCACGCCGCTTTCCATTTTGGTGGCGCGCTTCATCGCAAAGAAAACGTTCACCATGTTCCGCTTACAGTCCGAAACACGCGGCCGCCAGACGGCATTCATCAATGAGATGATCACGAACCAAAAGGTCGTGCGCGCATACGGACACGAAGACGAGAACATGGAGAAATTCGACACCATCAACGAAGAGCTGCGCCGCCACACATTAAAGGCGACATTCTTCTCCTCCATCACAAACCCCGCCACGCGCTTTGTAAACTCCGTTGTGTACGCGTCGGTCGCGCTCATCGGCGCTTTTCTGGCCGTGACCGGACAGGGCTTTACCATTGGTATGCTCTCCTGCTTTTTGAGCTACGCAAACCAGTACACGAAGCCGTTTAACGAGATTTCCGGCGTTATCACCGAGCTTCAGAACGCGCTCGCCTGCGCAGACCGCCTGCTTGAATTCCTCGACAGCGAAGAAATGTCTGCCGACCCCGAACTGCTGCCGGAGCACAGCGAGACCGCAAAAGGACAGGTCACGTTCGATAACGTTTGCTTCTCCTATACAAAAGACCGCCCGCTCATCCGCAATTTCAACTTGGATGTACCGGCGGG
>OFOK01001334.1_pt1 | contig 19307 bp, 19 predicted proteins | sample 1542001 | NCBI WGS metagenome assembly OFOK01 (sample SAMN04209242, study PRJEB22552) | human gut metagenome | biome: gut; material: feces | host: Homo sapiens | place: USA: Oklahoma
TATCGTATTCTTTTCTCAGATATGACTTTAATCCATACACCTAACACGGAGTTCCAATAAAGCAGACTTTCGTTTCATGCATCAAGTGTTTTTTTATTTCAGAAAAGCAATCACCTAAATCGCTCTGCACGTATTTTGAACCTCGAAACTCTTCTGCCCCCCCCCCGAAACTTTATGAACTACCTTATATTCTTCATTATAAGTTGCACCACAAATAACACCTCCCTGATTTAGGATCCATTCGCCTAGCGGTGTTACAAATCCTCCAGAGGTACTTGTAGAAACAATTCCTACGTCCTTTGCTCTGAGTACGTATGCTTTTCTACCAAACATTTTAGACTCGACTTTATTTTCAATAGGACAAGCAGAATCGCACAATTTGCAATCTATACACTTTGAAATTTCCACTAATGGATATAAAAAGCCCTCTTGATCCTGCTGCATACTTATAGCTTTTTGCGGACATACACTATAGCATGCCGTACATCCACAGCAATCTGCTTTATTCTTCACTACAATCATTAAGCACTTTCTCCTTCCATCCTTTATAGTTTTTCAGCAACATTCAAATACAGTTGTGCAAGTGTATCTGCTGTCTGCTGAATATCATAACCTGCTTGCTCCAATATTTTTCTTTCACTTTTCCTTTGCACATTCATACACTTCAAAACATGTTCCGCCCACACATCAGGTTTTTCTTGAAGAGAAAGGAATTCTGTATTTGAAGTTAAGCCTACTTCTTTTGTTATTGCATCTGAGAAAACACATGGCAATCCGCTCGCCTGTGCCTCAACCCCCGTGACCGGAAGACCTTCGTGTAAAGATGGCATTACAAAAACATCCATTGCCTGCCACATTTTATTCATTTCATTTGAAGCTCCATAAAAAATTACAGCATCTTCAATTCCTAATGTCCTAGCCTTATTTTTCATCGCTTCTTGTAGTTCACCAACGCCAAACAAAAGTAACACAGTATTTGGATTTTTTCGATGTACTGCTTGAAAGATGTCCAGCAAAAAGCTGTGATTTTTTTGATCAGAAAAACGTCCAGCGTGTCCTACAACATACTTACCTTCCAGATTCAGCTTTTTTCGTATTTCTCGACGAACAGCTTCATTATAATCATATTTCTCCAAATCAATTCCATTCGGAAGTACTGAATACCTACCAGATTCAATAATTGACCTCGGAAATAGAAATCTTGCAGCTAGTTCTGAACAGCCATAAAAGTTATCGCAAAAGAGTGGAATTAATGGCTTTAAGATTTTGCTTATAAATCGAATTCCATTACCTGCTGCTCCAAAGCCAGCATTGTGACTATGTATTGTAATATATTGAACCCCACCCAATTTTGCGCCAATAATATTTGTCATATCTGCTGCACAATCCGCATTATAATGTAGGATTTTAATATGATTTCTCTTGCAGACTTTCCGAATTTCATTAATTCTCCAAATTCTTCTAAAAGGTCTAAATTTCACATTATCCGCTGAGGCAACATACTTTTTACTTCCCAATGAAAGAACTTTGTCTTCCATAGGTTCGTGCCTATCATGAAAAACAAGATAGTCAAAATTTATTTTAGATCTGTCCAGGTGTTCCTGGATATGAATCATCATATTAGTTACACCTCCAACACCAAGTGGAGATGTCACCAATACTCTAACTACTTCATTATTCATATAATATTTATCCTTTCGCGGCGGCAATCTCATGCATTATTTCATATTCCTATTTCAGCACAATTACCCACGCTTTCTAATCTCTTTCAATACAGTATTTAAATATTGATCTGTTCCCAGCTTAAGGTTCTTATATTTTCCCCCTATAGCTTTATAATCAATATCATCTTTTACAACATCAGATAAACTCATTCCGTTTTTATAACGCCGATTTTCCAGACCAAAATTTACACACAGGGTATCTATACGAGAATTTTTTGAAAAGCTGGAATTTTCAGCATATCTGTTAAATACCACAAACTGCTTTTCATTAAGAATAGAAAATGCAGTCCCGTGGAAAGAATCTGTGCAGACATGATAGCTTTCTTCTCCTGCATTAGTGACACCGCAACTGCTGAAAAAGCACCACCTGATGTGCTGTCAAATACAATATCACTATTATTGTTTCTAACAATTCTTGCCTCTGGTATACCGTTATGCTTTATCGGTGCGATAATAGGACATGTTTTCTCACACAAGCCACATTCCACACATAGTGTTTTATCCACATGCAGATATAAAAAAACCTTCATTATCTGGAAGCATTTTTATAGCTTTTTTAGGACAATTGCTCTCGCATGCCGTACATCCACACCACTGCTTCTTATCATCTATCTGAATCATCTAATCACCTAACATCACCGAAAGCCGTATTTATATATTTATCTGTATCACGCTTCAGCTTCAGCAACTTTTCCCCTACTAAATCCCAATCAATCTCGGATGTTAATTGTTTATCCAGAGTAACTTTTGCATTGTACCTTCTCTCCTGCAGACCAAGGTTCCCACAGAGTGTCTCAATTCTAGAATTCTTGGAATGCTTCGATCCATCTGCGTAACGGTTGAATGTTACAAATGGAATCCTATGAATAATTGAGAAACAGGAGCCATGGAATGAATCCGTACATATATAAGATGCGCCACGGAGAAGATTCAGAAATCTATCTGGAGCAACATCGTATAAAGCAATATCCCCAAAATTCTCATCATTTGGAACATACTGATCCAGATGTCTTAAAGCTATAATTTTACAGCCAAGCTTCTTGGCAGCTTTTTCCACCACTTTACGATGTTCTGCTGTCTCTCCCAAAAAATATGCAAAAATATATGGTTCTGCGATTTCCCTTTTTACAGGAATCAGTTTTTCCCAACCTTTCTTATCGAACATGAATACAGGATCCAGAATTGTTGGTACGTCTTTACCCGTAAGTTCTTTTACTATCTCGCTTCCTCGATTTTCGCGCATGCTGATGAAATCAAGTCTATTTAAGAATGCTGCGGTTCTTTTCTTTTGATACCAAGGAATATTCTTTACGCCAAAACTTGAAGCATATGAAATTTTCCGAATGTCATCCGGCACAAACTGCAAATTATAATAATTAGTAGGCAAACCAGCAGGAGACCACAACTGATCACTTCCTGTTACGACTGCAGAATACCGTCTTGCTCCATTGCACAAAGCATCATATCCTTTAAACACCGGAGAGAGCTTTGTGAAGTGTGCTTCTTTAAATTTGCGAAATGCTTTCATTCGGATAGCATCATTTTTTGCGAACGCTGGATGCTGCTTTGCACCTTTCTTTTTCAGAAATGCTTCGTACTTATCATTGAGAAGTACTCCATTTAACAGGCGTGGAAGTGACTTAAGCACTCCAATTGGAGTACGCTTCTTCTCATACTGAATCAGCTCATAATCCAATCCACGAGCTTCTAGCATGGAAACTGTTGCATACGCTTGAAGCATTCCACCATAATTCTCATGAAAATATTTAATACAAACTCCAATCACTACAATAACCTCTTATTTCTCCATCTGCTGTGCGATATCAGCATCCACAATTTCCTCGCCGGTCTTGTGCTTCAGCTGTTCCTTGGATGCTTCACTCAGACCGTTGTTGATCACGCAGTTCATATCGCAGGTGCTGCACTTATCCAGATCCTCTTTGGTAACTTTGCCATCACGATAATCGCGGCAAATCTTCAACTCATACATGCTGTACGGATGCTTAGTGAACAGAGCCTTAAACTTGTGAACCAGAACCCAGGTAGCCGGCTTCCAGATGTACTTGTGCATCGCAGGACTTACGCTGCCGATCATCCAGCAGTCACGGTCGCAGCAACGAACCTTTGCACGAACTTTCTCTGCTTCCGGGCTGTTCCACAGCTCGTCCCAAGTCTGGTTGTTCAGGTTTCCCATGACCTCTTTGTCCTTGGTGCCATTGCAAGGCATAACATCGCCATACGGATCGATGAAGAAGGTATCGAAACTCATGTCGCAAGGCAGCAGACGCTTCTGGCCGTAGATGTAGTTGATCAGACCGTGATTAAAGTATGCACGGAACCACTTCTTCGGGCTGTTGCTACGGAGCAGTTCGTTGACCAGATTTTCAAAGTTCTTTGCGACCATCGGACGGTCATGGATGATATTCTTTGCCTCAACGAAGTAGAAGCTGTTATGCAGAGAGGCCGTTGCAAACTCCATGCCCATCTCATCGGAGATCTTGTACAGCGGAACCAGGTCAGGAGCATTTTTATCCTGAACGGTCATACCGAAACCGACATCCTTCATGCCCATCTCACGCAGCTTCTTCAGCGTGCCGTAACCACGCTGGTAGCCATTCTGCAGGCCACGAATCTCGTTGTTGGTCTGCTCCAGACCCTCGATAGAGATACGAATGCCAATCTGAGGAAACTCTTTGCACAGGTCAACAATACGATCTGTGAAGAAACCGTTGGTCGAAATAACGATACGGTCAGACTTCTTGTACAGTTCACGCACAATATCCTTCAGGTCGGTGCGAATGAACGGCTCACCACCGGTGATGTTGGTAAAGTACATCTTCGGCAGCTTCTTGATGGTTTCGATGCTGATTTCCTCTTCCGGCTTGGAAGGTGCTTTATAACGGTTACACATGGAGCAACGAGCATTGCAACGATAAGTGACGATGACCGTACCATTTAACTTCTTTTCTTCAGACATGATTAACTCTCCTAACTCTCTCTTTTAAGAATGTTTCGACTTTATTTAAGAACCACTTGGCACATACCGAAAACACAATCGAACCACAGATGACTGCAATCGCTGTGAAAATATATGCCAGCAGGCCATTTTCAAATAGATGAATGAGATGTAGCTTCTCAAGCACACGATAAATCACCATGTGGCACAGGTAAATCTCGAAGCTGATACCACCGAGGAACTTGGCAACTGGATTGACCAGGACCCCCCCCCGCTTGCATCCGAGCGTATAGACCAGTGCTGCCACACAGAAGAACAGCATTGTGAGCGTATTGCCACCTACTGCAAAATAAGCAACTGTGGCAATCAGTAGAATTGCTCCGGCGAAGACCTTGTACTTCGATGCAAACTCAGCCAGTTCCTTTCGATAAAGGAAAATCAGGCCACCTACGATGAAATAAATAGCGTCATATACAACGCTAGTCCTTGCACTAAACTTTATTACATGATTTGCATCAAAGAAATAACTGCTACACACCCAGTTAAACACCAGAGCCGCAACCGCTACTCCCCATGCTCTCTTCTTGTTTCCAATCAGGAAACAGAAGAATGGAAACAGCATATAAAACACAAAAATGACTGCCAGCGTCCAACTTACGCCGATGACAGAAATATTCGCATTTGGCAGAAGTCCCTGGCACAAAGTCAAGTTTGCGAAAACTTCAAACAGGGATTCCTTGCTCGGCGAAATCACAAAGTCTAATGCACAAAGCAGTGCAAAATACGGCCAGATTTTGATGTACCGCTTCTTGTAGAAATCCTCCATGCTGATCTTCTGGTCAATAATTTTCTGGTAATAACCGCAACACATACCAAAGCCACTGACCATCATAAAAAGGAAAACGAGGTTTGTGAATGATGGTATTAGCCGTTCAAACACAAATCCTCCTATCCCATATTCTCCATTTGCGCGAACATGCATCAGCGCAATGCCAATAATGGCATACGCCTTCAAGCCGTCTATCCCCTCGTATCGATCTGCTTTTATAGCCACAAGTTTTCTCCTCACATATCAGTCTTACTGATACACCTTCATAATTTTCTCATAATACTCATCAATGGTATCGAAGCTGATGTCCTTGCAGTTTGCACTGTACTCCGCACACAGCTTCTTATCACCCCAGAGCTTCTCGACTTTCTTCTTCAGATCTTCAGCATTACCACTCTCGAATAGCTCGCCGGTCTTACCGACCTGAATCAGCTCCGGGATACCACCAATGTCTGCTCCCAGTACCGGTGTGCCATACATCTGGGATTCCATCACGGAGAACGGGCAGTTCTCATACCACTCAGACGGATAGATAGAGAACCGTGCCTCACGGATCAACTTCTCCAGTGCCTCACCTTTCTGGAAGCCAACGTTCTTGATGTTCTTAATACCATTTACTATCTCTTCCAGAGGACCGGTGCCAGCGAAGATGAACTGAACATCCGGCAGTTCCTTGCAGACCTTGATGAGTGTGCCGATGCCTTTCTCCTCAGAGAAGCGGCCAAAATAGAGGACGTAATCCTTCTTCTCCGTTTCTTTCCACTCCACCTTGTCGATAAAGTTGTGCATTGCCACGGTCTTCGTTGCAAACAGCGGATTGCTGTCCATCTTGCTCTTCATGAACTCCGAGCAGCAGATCATAGTGTCAATATACTTGTAGGTTCCCTTCCACTTCCAGAACTCAGCTTCCATCATGCCGATGGCAGACTTTGCCGTGGAACCGTGGATGCATTTGCCTTTCACGCAGTTCACGAAATGACCGCCGAGGCACTTCTCACAGTTCTGGTGCGTGTTCGGATTGTTCAGCATGTGGTTCGGGCAGACCAACTGGTAGTCATGTGCCGTGAAGATGATCTTACAATCCCTTCCGGTCTCCTTACGCCACTTCACGATTTCCAGGATGATGGAAGGTGTCAGCTGGTAGTTGAAGTTGTTCAGGTGACAGACATCCGGCTTGAAGTCGTCTAGTACCAGTCTTAATTTTTCTCTTGCTTCCTTGCTGTAGATGGTCTTGATCGGGTAGGTCAGCTTGCTCAGTTTGCTGCCGCCGTGGAAGTCCATATCAGATGTATAAGCATTGACACGGTTGCCCACGCAGCGGCCTTCGTGTTCCATACCGAAGTACTGAACCTCGTGTCCATGCTGCTCCAGTGCCTCACCCAATTTGAATATATATGTTTCTGATCCGCCGTTTCTGAATAAAAATTTATTTATCTCGATAATACGCATATTACTCTCTTTTCCTTGTTGTAGATTTTCTTTAATTCCATGTCTGCCTCTATTACACTTTTTGATAATTTCTTATCTTCACAAATTTATTCGGATACAGGAAGAACTCCAACCACTTCGTTTTCTTCATAATCCAAGCCACAACGATCGGACCTACAAAGCTAATTCCTAGTCCCAGCACCACATGAATCACAGAACTTCCGATACCCAACTTCAATAAAACCGCTCTCATCGATGCTGCAAACATCGTGTGCATCAGAAAAATCGGCATTGTGTATTTTGCAAGAAAATCCATACCTCTGCCAAATCTTCTTTCAACTCCCGCTACCATCAAGATGACAGCTACACAAGCCAGCAATCCCATTGTGAAAGGAATCACGCCGCCACTAATTTCCGCCTTATACACCACCACACTCAAAATCATAAACAACAATCCGCATATCGTTCCTTGCACTTTTCTGCCCTTCAGCTGCACGTTAAATGCACAAATACTCATACCGAGCACAAACCAGATTTCGTTTATGAGAACTGTTGATACTGCGTAAACGCCGTACCCCCCAGTCAAAATTAGGCCTTTTGCAGCTAATGCAACTACCAATCCAACTGCGACTGCTTTCACACTGTTAAAAGTCGGCGTAACAAGAAAGATGAAGAACAATGCGTACAGATACCAGTACGGTGCTGTTGGGTGAAGGAACAATGTATCTCCCAGACCACCAATTTGATTGTTAATGCTACTTGAAAACACCTTTTTCAATATCCAAGTAGCAGTTGTAAAAGTGGCATACGGTACGCCGAGCGCCAGCGCTTTTTTAGCTACATTTCTGTGCCAACTTTCCACATTATCTACCTTGCTATACTTCTGATAAAGGTATCCACTACAAATAAAGAACAGCGGCACATGGAAGTAGTAAATTGTAGTAATAAACCATTCATGTAGATTACTATCTGGCAGAATGCCAGATTGCACCATACTCATAAAGAAATGCCCCACCGCAACCAATATACAGGCGATTACTTTTACATCATCCACCCATTTTTCTCTTGTTCTTGCTGCAATTTGTTTACTCATGTTATTTTTCCTTTTGTGCTCTACTTTATTTCACTACCTCTGTTCAGATGCAGCACTTCCAATGTATTGTTCATAAACCAGAGTGCTCCATACAAACGCAGGTAGTGATACTGAAAGTTCTTATGATAAAATCATCTGCTGTTATTGAACCAAGGTAGCGAGATAAAAACTGCTCTCGCAACTCTATCCGTCTCTCAAAAAGTGCCGTAAATTCGCCATTTTTCCGACATTTTCACTATGTACATCTCACTACCTGCGTTCGGTTAGAGGAGATTGTTAATCATCAGTATTTTCATAATTCCTCTTTTATTTTTGATACAACTCTATCGTTTTTTCTGTTACTATATCCCAATCATATTTGCTAAATATAAAGTCTGCTGCCTGTTCTTTATAATCAAAAATCAATTTTGTATTATCGCAGAGCATCTGCAACTTATTCTTTAAATCTGCCACATCGGATTTTCTAAAAGTAACTGCTCGATCCTCCACAACAGAAGCGCATTCTTCAATATCAGACACTAGACAGCAATTACCATAACTCATCGCTTCCAGCAAACTAAGTGGCATTCCTTCCAAATCACTTGGCAGAGTATAAAAATAGGCGTTGCTGTACAATTCATCTAACAGTTGTCCTTGAACAAAACCTGTAAAGATAATTCGTTCATCCCCAGATGCCCTTTCTCTCAGTTCATTTGCAAATTCATCTGTATCTGAACTACCTCCAGCAATCACAAGTTTTTTATCGGTATGGACTTCTTTAAATGCTTCAATCAAATATTGAATTCCTTTTTCTGGAACCAACCTTCCTAAAAAAAGAATATAACTATCTTTTTCAAGACCAAATTTATCACGAATCAAATCTACATCTCTTATTTCCGGACGATTAACACCATTCGGTATGAATTTTGTTTCCCGGTTATATGTATCTTTGAAATACTTTTGCACACCTCCTGAAAGAACAATAATCTCATCTGCAAATTTTGCTGCACACTTTTCACCCAGCATAATGTATGTACTGGCAAGTTTCCCCCATTTTGCTCTCTGATGATCCAAACCATGGATTGTTGCCACACATCTCTTGCCGAACAGTTTCGGGAGCCAGAGCATCGCACAAGGTCCTTCTGCATGAAAATGGACAACATCAAACTTACCAAATGTAGCCATGATGGCAGCAAAGAACGAGGAAGACATTGCTGCAATCCCTTTCAGATTAATGGTAGGAACTGTTTTCAGTTTGATTCCTCTATATTTCATCCTTTTTTTATCATCAAACTCTTGACCGCTCACATGATGACCTCCACGGTTATAACAGGTCACCTCATGTCCTAGCGCCACCATTCGTGTTGATAATTCTTCCACAACAATTTCAATTCCGCCCTCACGCGAGGGTACTCGTTTGTGCCCCAGCATACATATGTTAAGCTTTTCTTTTGCTACCACAACTTTCCTCCTACAGCACTCATATCAACACAAAAATATTACAATTCTAATTTATTTGCGAATTCTTTTCCAAGCACCAATCGCACTCACTCCCACCATCGCCCCCATCGAGTCCAGCAGAACATCCAAAGCATTTCCGTTACGTGTACCCAACAGGAACTGATGATACTCGTCGGTGGCTGCAAAGAGCACACAGAACACAAGGGAGAGCATAAAGCAATATTTTTTCTTGAGCGGGGTGGTAAGCAAAAATCCCATTGCCCCTGCACCCAGTAAAAAGTACAGAGAAAAATGGGCAATTTTGCGAAGGACAAGGTTATACTGATCCAGCTTCATCGGGTCTACATGGATTTGAAAGAAACCTAAAATGTGTTCCAAAACGCCTTGGCTCAGATGGTTGGATTCTCCACCGCTTTGTGAGGAAAAGAAAAATACGGTTGCCATAATGCCAATCACCAAAACAGCAAAAATCGTTCGGAAACACAGCGTTCTCTTCATTCAAACTCCTTTACAGATCGCCAAACAGGGGCGTCTGATATTCCCCTTGTTCCATCAACTGCTGAAACGCCGATACAACACTCGGCTTATCTTCCTTGTAAGTAACACCAAACCATTGGTCGTGGGTCGGCAAAACTTTTACCTTTCCTTTTCCTTTTTGGAGCAGTTCATCAATAAAAATCGGGAGCAAAAATTCTGCCTTCTGCTCATTTCCATTCATGCTTTCCAAAAAACTGTGGAATCCTTCTTCAAGCATTGCCAGAAAATCTACGGTCAACCCCCACATATTCATCGAAACCAGAGATTCGGTGTCCAATACCTCTTCTCCCGCCACTGCTCCGCCTGGAATCTTCACAATTCCAGCAGTTTCATGCACCGTCTGGAGGTAATTCTGCTCATCCATTTGACAGATTCCGCGGGTGACAGCTCCGTTATCGCTAAGCGTATTCTTCAATACAAAACCAGCCATACAGAATTGGCACTCGTCTTTATTTTCTTCCAAAAAATCATACAGGTTGCGGAATGCCTGCTTGCCATAATAATCATCTGCATTGATTACAGCAAATGGTCCATCCAGAATTTCCTTACAGCACAAAACAGCTTGTCCGGTTCCCCAAGGCTTGCTCCTTCCCTGTGGCAGCGAATAACCGGCAGGCAGGTCATCCAACTCCTGAAAAGCATAGTGGAAAGATACACCCAGATGAGCAGTTTCTTTTTCAATTCGGTCTCCGATAACTTCGCGAAAATCCTGTTCGATGTCGTGTCGGATGACAAAAATAATTTTACGAAAACCTGCTGCAAGCGCATCATGGATGGAGTAATCCATAATAATCTCTCCGTTGGCTCCGACCGGCTCCAACTGCTTGATTCCGCCTCCATAGCGAGAGCCGATGCCTGCCGCCATGATTACAAGCGCCGGTTTTACGTGTCTGCCCATCTCTATTTTCCTCCATTCACCTTTTCTATATATTTACCCCTTTAAAATTTCATAATTTTTTGTTATGATAGTACAGTATTATCTTCTGAATTTTGCTTATGATGCTCCATCTTTCTGCAGAACAACCTTGATGGTTTTCAGAAGAATCTTAAAATCCAGACCCAAACTCCAGTTGGTAATATAGCTTGCATCCAGCTCCACCACCTGTTCAAAGTCGGTGATGTTGCTTCTGCCGCTGACCTGCCACATTCCGGTGATACCCGGTTTGATTGCAAGTCGGATTTTATGGTGGTAATTATACTTTTCGTATTCATCCACTGTCGGAGGTCTGGTGCCAATCAGGCTCATTTCCCCCTTTAAAACATTCCACAACTGCGGAAGCTCATCGATGCTATAATCCCGTATAAAATGACCGATACCCTTGATGATACGCGGGTCATCATCCATCTTGAACATCATGCCATCGGCTATCTTGTTCTGTTTCATCAATTCTTTTTTCCGTTCCTCTGCGTCCATGTACATCGAACGGAACTTGTATATCTTAAAAAGTCTGCCGTTCTTGCCTACTCTGGTTTGCGAAAAGAAGATAGGACCCGGGCTTGCTATGTAAATCAATGGTGCTACAAACAGAAAACAGATTCCGGTCACCAGCACTCCGGCAAGACCGGCGCAGATGTCGATTGCTCTCTTCACAAAAAGCTGCCGCACGGTTACAATCCGTACACTTCTGGTCAATACGGTATATTCGCCGATTCTCTCCACGATTTCCCCCTGATGAGCGTAATCCTTTCTGGCAAGACCCAGATGGGTGGAAACACCCATAGTAGCACAGATGGAAAGAATTGAATTTGGAAGCGGTATGGAATCTGGCAAATCAATGAACAACCCATCCACCACATTTTCCTTGATGTAATCTAACAGGTGTTCCATTCCGCATACAACTGGGATTCCCTGATGCTGCTCAACCTCTTTTTCATCGGCTAAACAGATACCGCAAATTTTACAGGCAGGACCTTCTAACCCTTCAAGAACCTCCTCTAAACGCTCTTTACAGGTCAGCACCATCATATGATAGCTCTGTTCCGGGTTGTTTTCTCTTCTTCGTCTGAGCAGAAACTTATACCCGCAGCGCAACCCATAGGTCAAAAATACAGAGAAAGCTGCCATCATCAAAAAGAACACAGGATTGATTCTAACAATTTGACGAGTAATATAAAAATACAACAGCATCATTGCCATAATCAGCATCACATGCTTTAAGTTCGCTTTGCTCTCCTGGATATATCCTCGCCGCAAGATGTTGTGGTAGCCTTCATCCAAAAAGCCGGCACATCCGTTGGTCACCAACAGCATCATGGAAATCTGAAAATACAGGTCTCCAAAGTAGGAAGCATCCCAATCAAAAATTGCAAATGACAAAAGATATGCAATGGTGAATCCCAGCTGTAAGCCCAAGACGTCGACAAGTAAAAAGTCGATATGTTTTAACCAGCTGGTTTCAAATTTCTTGTACAAGGTCTATCAGTCCTTTCTATCATGCATTCTTCTGTCTTTCATTTCGACAATCTTTTTATCCTTCCTGCATTATACTTGTAATAACAGTATGTGATAAAGGAGGTCCCCATTGATTTTATGATTTTAGGAATCATCATCCTGTGTGTATTTTTTCTCTTCTTTGCCCTTTTGGGATTTTTTTGTGTGCGTTTTTCCTCTTCCCATACCCGTCTGGAGGATGATCATGAACAGGAACAATTTTTACAGCGCCAAAAATCACCTTGATTTCCTTAAAAAAGGGTAAAAAAGACCAAACCCACCTGAAAAATGGATTTCTAACTCAAGTTCATATTGTCTTGTTATTTCGTTCTTAACTATTTTTCTTCATAGAACAATTCCAGTACCTGCTCTGCCAGGGCATCTTCATCGACATAGTATTCTATGTATTCTTCGCCCTGCACCGCTTCACCCTGGATATCTTGAAGCTCCTGTAGCTTGTATGTTCCAAACTGCTCTGACATTCTGGAAAGCGTGTCAATCGAACAATCGGAAAGGATATATTTTGCAATCTGTGCCAGCTGCTCCGGTGAAATTGTAAAATCCTCATCCAAATTTTCAATCTTTTGAGCTGCTGCCATCAAATACTGCTGCTGGCGCTTCATACGGTTGAGGTTGGTGCTGTCCTCCAATTCTGCACGATTGCGGACATAATGGAGTGCCTGCTCACCCTTCAGGGTGATTGTTTCCCCTTCCACCAAACTGTCGTCGATACCGGAAAAATCATCTAAAACAGTAACTTCTACCCCGCCAATCAAATCGTTGAGATACGGGATAGCTCCCATAGTCATGGCAACATAGTGGTCGATTTCTATTCCATAAAGAAAATCCGAAACTGCATCTACTGTATTGACACAGCTATCATTCAAGCCGCTACCATAGGTATAAGCCAACGCCAGCTGACCGGTAACGCTACCGGCCGGCTGACCATCGACACCCAACACAGGAATTTCTGCCATACTGTCTCGGTTGATATGAAGGACATGGACCTTTTCTTCTATATCATCAAAAACTGCCAGTAGCAAAAAGTCTGCCTGCGTATTATTGTTATAGCCTTCGGATTGTTTTAGAGGATCCATCTTATCCAGACCAATCAGCAACATCGTTTCCTGTCCCTGCTTGGGAGCATACCAGACTCCATCCCGCTCAATCCAGCCTTCTCTTCTTCTGCGTGCCGACTCATCAATCTCTGCCTGAACCGACATGGCTTCCTTCTCCTGCCCGGCTTCCCAAAAGGAAACGGCTCCAATTACACCCAAGCAAAGAAGCAAAACTGCAACCAGAACGAGAATCTTTTTGGTATTGCTCTTTTTTACGTGAACCTGTGGCATCCATGATCCTCCAAACTTTTTTCCATCTTATCCCGGCTTACTAGGAGCGGGATGCTCTGCTCAGAGTCTTTGCGACCGTTTTTGTTTTCTGTACTGCAAATGCCACCGGACCTGCAGAGGTAAACTCTACGGTTACGGTACCGTCTTTGTTGACCTTCACCTTTGACTGATCGATTACCGTCCATTTTCCATCAACAAGTGTCATGCAAACTACCTTGGTGTTTGGCTTCACGCCCAACTGGAAGCTAAGCTTGAGGGAGTTACCATTCTTGAGATACTGTTCTGTTTCCTTGTTGACCGAAATATTAAACAAATCGCGGGTAACCATATCTTCCACCTTCAAGGTTTTAGAAAGGCTCTTCAGGTGTGTTTCAATATCCGGTACCAAGTCTTTCAAAGATTTGGCATCTTTAATCTGTTTGTAGGCTTTATCCAAAGCTGCCTTTACTTCCGGTGTTGCTTTTTTAGACTTGGAAATCGGGGTAATGACAACACTGTCTTTCTCAATGTTTTTGATTACTTTGCCTTCCTTATCGATCACCTGTGCTACATAGGATTGTTTTTTACCATCTGGGGTGGTCACCACATTGGTAACAACCTCCGGTGCCGGTTTTCCCTGTACGCTAGGGGTAAAATTAGCTGCAACTCCTGTCAGAGACATCGAGGCAATCAAAGCCATTGTCAAAAAAAGTGTCATGAATTTTTTCATCTTAATCAATTCCTTTCATATATCTTCTCTGCTGATCCTGCAGATAACGAACAGACAAATCCCCAAACTGTTCGGTCAGAAGCTGCACAGCCTCCCCCAGATTGGGCGGTCGAACCGTACCGTTGTGACAATCCGACCCCAACAAATTGATTTTACCTTGTTCAAACAAATGCATCGCCTTTTTTCTGGTTTGTTTATTGAGAAAAAATTCTGCATTGGATTGAATCAAGGCTCCCATTTCCTCCAGCTTTTTATGGAAGAAAAATCCCTGTGTCTTTCGGTATCGTTCAACATGTGCCAGTAGAATGGTTAAGTTAAACTGCTGTGCTGCCTTGACCTCCTGAATCATCCGTTGACTCCAGGGTACAAACGGCATCTCCAACAACAACAGGTCTGTATTTTCTATCTTCAAATCGTGGACAGCACTGCTGTGACTGATTCCTTCAAAATACCGCACCTCTGCACCCAATCGAATTTTGGGAAGCTGGTCCTGCAACCCTTGCCGTTCAATCTCCTTTTGCAAGGACTGATAGGAGTGATTGCGTCGCTGCAAAAAATCCTGTGGACTTTCATGCTCTGCATAAAAATGCGGAGTAGCAACCACCCATCGGATGCCCTGCTCTGCCTGCATCTTCAGCATCGCAATCGACTCTTCTGTGCTTTTGCTTCCATCGTCCATTTTCGGCAAGATGTGGGTATGAAAATCAATCATTTTTGTCCTACTTTCTCCTGTGCTTTCTCTACCTGCTGATGTCCGTAACCATACTGATAGCCATAGTTATAGCCGTATTTTCCCTTGTAATATCCCTTGCGGTAATATTTTTTGTTGTATGGCAGGGTAGAATCATCCACACTGTTAAAGACAAAGCCCAGCACCTTTGCATTGGCATATTTCAGCTGGCGCATCGTTTCCGATAAAGCGGCTCTTCCCACATAATCCTGTCGAACCACGACAATCATACCCGATACCAGTTTAGAAGCAACCAGTGCATCGGCAACCGCTGTCACCGGAGGCAGGTCCAAAAGGATGTAGTCGTAATACTCCGAAAGGTATTCCAGTGTGTACTCCATTCGATTGGATGCCAACAGCTCTAACGCATTTGGAGGAATATCGCCTGCCGGAATGACATCCATTGTTTTGGACAGAATTCCTTCCTGGATAACCTCATTGGCTGAATTCATGCCGACCAAAAGGTTGGACAATCCTTTATTGGATTTTAAGCTCAATCGCTTGGCGATTGTCGGCAGTCGCATATCACATTCCATCAACAGCACCTTTTTGCCTGCCTCTGCGATGGTATACGCGAGATTGATCGCTGTAATACTTTTTCCTTCTCCTTTTACAGAGCTTGTAATTCCGATAATCTTTTGTTCTTCATCATCGGTAAAGGAAAAGGTCAGGTTGGTGCGCAACAGTTTATACGCTTCGGATGCTGCAAAATTGAGGTTGCTTCCCATCATACTCTGCTGTTCCGATGCAACATCGGCGAACAACTTTTGGTTTTGTTTCTTTTTGCTCCAGAACATTATTCTTTTTCCTTTCCGTTTTGCTTCTGATACTCACTGATTCCACGGGATCTGCTCGTTGCTCCCATTGCCGGAACAACTGCAAGGATTGGCAGATCGTATGTCTGAAGCAGATAATCTTCCGAACGGATGGATTCATTCATCAGCTCCATCAGAACAATGATGCCCACACTGAGCATACCGCCGAATAAGAGACCGATTGCTGTGTATTTGGTCACACTTGGAGATACCGGATATGCAGGAACAATCGCATAGTCTACAATACGAACCGAGCTGCCCTCTACAATGCTTGCAATCTTCTTCGGCAAAACATCCGCGATGGTATTGGCAATCAGCTCTGCTTTCTGGTTGTCCGGGTTGGTCACCACAATTTCAAAAATTTCGGTGCCGTTGACTGCTGCGGCTGTAATCATGCCCGACAGCTCCTCATAGGTGTATTCACATTCCGGGTCAACCGCCTTAATCTTCTCGTTGACCGTATCCAACGTCAGACGGCTCTTCATAATGACAATGTAGGTATCCACCAGGCTCTGCGCCGCGGACAACTCACCGGAAGAAATACTGAAGGAGGCGTTCCCCAGTGAAATCGCACTGTTGTTGACATACATCATCGCTTTTGCCTGATACAGCGGGGTCACCAGAAACTTGGCATAGGAAAATGCGACCGCAGCTCCAAGAATCGCCATCGCCAATACCAGCCAAATTTTCCTCCAGACCGCAAGCGCCAACGCAAGCAGGTCAATTTCAATTTCGTCTTTTTCTTTTTCCATGAAGTTTTCCTCATACTTTCTGAATTGTTTTTGAAGGATTCACCTTTTATCGGCATGAATCAATCCGTTTCTTTCTTTTTCCCCTTTTAATTTGATATTTTCGTTCATATTATTATTATACTTCTATTCATTTCTTTTTCAACCAGTGACAGTTTTTGTGACACAAATAAGTTTTGCAAACAAATTTCCCAATTATTTTGCAAGATTTTTGGGGGTTTTTTAGAAATTCCCTTCTGATTTTGTATTATTCTTACTCTTTTCCTTGCATCCGCCCTCTTTCTGGCAGCAGTCCTATCAAAAATCTTCCTGTTCTGTATAGCAACTCCTTCTATTTTTCCCTTTACTATGCTGTTTGCGCGTAGTTTTAGCATTGTAAGAATCTCTGCCTCTCCTCAAGTTCTCCTCCCGTTCAGTTTTTATTCTTTCTTCCTCTCCTTTTCCCTAAGCTCCCTCCTTTCGTAAAAATTTTCGATTTTACTCCGATTTTATAAAGAATCATTTTCTTTTACCAAGCATATTTTTAGCAATCCATCTTCCCTAGTGCCAATTAAAGTGAAGAAATGATGTACAGGAATCGCTATCATTTTCCCCACTTAAAATCGTTTGCAGTATACTCCTTCCTTCTTCTTCATTTCCTTGCAGATAAAATTTATCCTGACGAGTTCATCCCCGAATATGGTTTTCTGGTACTTTATTTTTCATCTTTTCCTATCTTCTAATCATCAAAACTTCAAAAATCCTCCCTTCAATAACCTACATTCCATGAAACACTATACAATTCTACACACAAAATTTACAAAAAAACGGGAAGCAAATGCTTCCCGTTTTTTATAAATCAACATCTTCTTTTTTCTATTTTATGTTTATATCAACATATCTATTTCTCAGATGAAACATTGGACAAACAGACGTTTGTAGGTTAGAATAGAAATAAACAAGGCAGTAAAAGCAATTTGTTTTTAATAACAAATATAAGACAGACATATGTCTGTCTTATATTTACCATATAATGAGTATTAGAAACCGGGTCAAATGATTCTGTTTTCTAAGCAATAAAACACTATATTCAGAAAGGAATGTGTCTATGAAAAAATTAATCACTCTAAACGAGCTGGACCAGTATTTAAACCAAGAGGATCTTGCTGAAAACCAAGAATCCGCAGAATTTGAAGAGGAATCCATCCAGGAAAACCCAAAGCCTTTAGATCGCACAAACAGCACCTATAATATCATCTCCAAAGTAGCCTATTTAATCGGAGTGGAAAAAAAGCATTTTGAAAATGAGTATGAGCCTCCTAAAATGGAAATCTATGAGGAGCTTGACCAAAATGTACAGGCACAAATCATCCGAAACCTTTGTATGCTGCGTACATCCATTGAATTAAACTTTAAAAACATCAACGATAGTATTATAAACCATCTTACCAACCTAAGCAGTCTTCCTGAATATGTTCCAACAGAATGTCTGCGTCAGCTGGAAGAAAATAATATCATCATCGAAAAAGCCAATGTCCGTCCGGTTCAATATATCATCGACATCAATCGACACATCAATAACCGCATCAATAACTGCAAGTCTATCTTCCCCATCTGGCTGAACTGGGAATATGTAAAAAACCTCTTTATCATGCCAAGTGGTACGGTAGAAAAAAACACCAAAACAGCGGCAGAAGCCTATTATTCTCAGATGAATAAATACCCCTATCACTGCTACATCAACTGGAATTCTCCCGAGGCTGGCAATATCCTGTACAATGATAAAAAATTTGTCGAGCTGTTGTATGAGGAAAATTATGATCATTTTGATGACATCAGCAAGGTCATTGATGCCAGCGACAACACCAAGAAGAATATCCATGATTTCCTCAATGCCCATGATAATATTACCATGCTGGTTGATTGCGAAAACTCGGACCCATACCGACTGTACGCAACGCTGAAAAACTTGGACCAGGAAGCATTGCAGGGCAGTATCAAAAAAATTATTCTCTTCGATGACCCGCACACCAGCAGCACCTGGGATATTTTAACAAAATTCATCAAAATCCCCCTGGAGCATCAGGTGATCGAGCGAGTAAAAAATGATAAATCTCTGGTCGATATGAAGCTGTGCGTCGCAACCTGCCAGGAGTATTTCAAAAACGATGTCAAACACTTCATTCTCTTTTCCAGTGATTCCGACTATTGGGCACTCATCTCCTCCCTGCCGGAAGCCCACTTTTTGATGATGATGGAAAAAGAAAAGTGCGGACCGGACATCAAAAATGCTCTTCAGCAGGTAGGTGTTCCCTTCTCCTATATCAACGATTTCTGCACGGGAAACAGCAACGAGATTAAAACAGCTGCTCTGCTGCAAGAAATAAAATCCCAACTTGAGCAAGAATGCCACTTCAATATCAATGACATTCTGCAAACCGCATATATTTCGACACGCGCAGAAATGTCCGATTCTGAACAGCGCCACTTCAATATCAATGACATTCTGCAAACCGCATATATTTCGACACGCGCAGA
>OFOK01001351.1_pt1 | contig 19002 bp, 15 predicted proteins | sample 1542001 | NCBI WGS metagenome assembly OFOK01 (sample SAMN04209242, study PRJEB22552) | human gut metagenome | biome: gut; material: feces | host: Homo sapiens | place: USA: Oklahoma
CGTCGTCTTGCCGCAGCCGGACTCTCCGCAGAGCAGGATGGTTTCGCCATCCTGGATTGTCAGATTGATATGGTTCAGGTTATTTTGGGTTTCTCCGCTCTCATAAGTAAAGGAAACATCTTTCAATTCGATCACGGTATCACCTCCTTACCACGGACTGAAAAAGTATGTGGAGAGCAGTGCGGCCCCGGCGATCAGCACCGCCAGCAGATCCCAGCCAGTAAAACCGACCTTTGTGATATTGGTGCGCCGGACCGGGTTATCCAGGCCGCGGGTCAGGGCCGCCGCGGAGAGATCATCCCCGATTTTGACCACCGAGATCATCCCCGATTTTGACCACCGAGATCATCAGGGGAATAAAACGGTATTCAATCAGGGCGGCGGGGTTTTGCCAGAATTTCTTTGTCCCGAACTGGACCTCCCGCATCCGCATGGCGTCCTTGATGGCGGCCGACTCCTCCTGCATGGTAGGGATAAAGCGAAACAGGACGGAGAGCGGAATGGTGATCTGCCGCCCAATGTGCATCCGGCCCAGCGCGGTAATGCACTCGCTGGCCGTGGTGGATTTGATGATGTAGGCCCCCATCACAAAGGCCGGAAACAGCCGCAGGACCAGTCCCACCAACAGGACTACCAGCATATTGACGATCATGGGAAACTGGACGGAGTTCTGGATGGCCTGTACAAACAGCCCCGCCGCGAACAGGCAGAAGAACACCGTTGCCGTCTTATACTGCCGGTTAGTCAGCAACAGGACAAAGGGAATCATCGCCACCGCGATCATAAAGGCGGTGTGGCTGTATAGAAATTCCGCGGTAGCGACAACGGCCATCAGCAGCAGCTTGGTTCGTGGGTCCAAGCAAAAGCCTGTTCTGTTTTCAACAACCGCTTGAAGCTGCTCCATTACACAATTCCAGCTCTCTCAAAGTGTTTTTTCAGCATTTTATGCCCCAGCAGCGCGCCCAGAATACCGCCCACAAACAGCAGCGCAAAACCCACATACAGCATCCAGGAGGGCATCAGGGATTGCAAGGTGTTTGCGTACTGATCGCCCATGGAGGTGTGGATGTTTTCCCAATACACTTCGCCGGCAAACCAGAGATTGGCGGGGCAGCCCATGATGCCAAGGCAAAAGCAGGCGTAGCTCAGAACAGTGACCTTGAATTTCTGATAGCCGCCGATTTTGAGCACAACATCACTCAGGATGCCGCCGAGCACCCAGCCGAGCAGGCCGATCCAGCCATAGCCGATCAGATAGAAAAAGATGCCGCCGATGATACCTGTGATGGTCAGCATACCAAACTTCTGAATCTTGGTATAGTAGAGCATCATAGGAATGCCGCAGACGATAGGCCAAATTATGAACAGGAACGGGTAGACCACCGGCAGCGCAGTAAGCAGGCCGACAACAAAGAAAATAACGAGGGTCATGGCTGTGTAAATGCCGACATTGATTAGGTCTTTACCTGTGAGCTTCTTTGTGTTTTCCATTTTTGAATATGTCCTTTCTGAAAAGAATTAAGTGTTGCAAAACCCCGTGCAAAGGGGACGCTGCGGTTTCACCTCCACATCACTTAGTTAGTAGATGCTAACTATTGCGCAAAAATTTTGGGGATCAGATCCCCAAAACTGTCTGCCATCCGGAGTTGAAAAAAGAGACAAGCGTGTGAACATATTTCAGCGCGGCCTCCTTGGGGAAGTTGTGCATGACCACTTCAGCCAGGGACGCAAAATACGCATGGAGCAGAATATGCCACTCCTCTTCCGCCAATTCGCGGACCTGGATGCCCCGAGATTTCAATTCTGCAAAGAACTTCAGCGTGACCCGGGTTTCCAGACAGACAACATCATCCAAAAAGGAGGAATACCGCGTGCCCTCCGCCCGCATAAGAAGCAGCCGGAATACATCAAAATGCTCATAGATGTATTCGATAATGACCGACAGCGTTTCCTCCGACAGTTTCCAGAGGGATTTCAAGTCATCCGTCTTTGCCAGTTCCATGTGCTCATTTACCGACGCCTCATAGATGGCCTTGACCTCCTGGACAACAGGCTCCACCAGCGCGCCGAACAGAGCTTCCTTATCGTCAAAGTGGTTATAAAAAGCTCCGTTAGTCACATGGGCGTCCTTGCAGATCTCCCGGATGCTGGCCCGCTCAAAGCCATATTCCAGAAAGTGCTTTTGGGCGCAGAGCAAAAGATTTTCGTGTGTCTGCTGAAAGTCTCTTGACATTCGCTGTCCCTCCGTCCTATACTAAAATTACACTGTAATATTACGCTGTAATTTAGATTTTAGCACAGGGCACTTGAAATTGCAATACCCTCCTTGTATTTTTTGTGGCCTGAAAGGAGGCTGGTTATGAAGTCGAAAGAACCGGGAACGATTCGGCAGCTCTTTGCTTTCGTGGGAGAAAACAACGGTAAAATGCTCCTCTCCATCTTCCTGGCTGTTTTGGGAGAACTCTTTGGCATGGGCCCATTTTTAATGGTGGCTGTCCTCGCGGACGCCTTGTACCGGGGGACTGCAACTCCCACGCTGGTATTGTTTCTCTGCGGAGGCGCCGCAGTTTGCCAGATCATAAAAATGCTGCTTACCTGGCGGTCCTCCCTGATGTCCCACAAAATTTCCTTTACCATACTGAAAAATATCCGGGAGGCCATTACAGACCGGATGGCGAAGGTCCCCATGGGCGTCATGCTGGAAACACCTACCGGGGCTTTCAAAAATCTGATCGTGGACAATGTGGCGAAGCTGGAGGACTCCATGGCCCATTTCATGCCGGAACTGCCCTCCAACATCGCCGCTCCCCTATGCAGTATTTTTCTGATTTTTCTGCTGGACTGGCGGATGGGGCTGGCCGCACTGGTGACAATTCCGCTGGGCACCCTCTTTTTTGCCGCCATGATGCGGGGATATGGGCCCCGCATGGAGAACTATATGCGATCTGCCAACGAGATGAACAGTGCCTTGGTGGAGTATGTCAACGGTATTCAGGTCATTAAGGCGTTCAACCGATCCGCAGCTTCCTATGGAAAGTATGCCGATTCTGTCCGCTATTTCCACGATTCCACCATGGCATGGTGGAGCCAGTGCTGGCTTTGGAACGCAGCGGCCCGGGCGGTCCTCCCTTCTACGCTTCTGGGAACCCTTCCAGTGGGAGCGTGGCTCTACATGGAGGGAAGCCTTTCTCTCCCTGTCTTTCTGGTAGCCTTGGTGGTACCTCTGGGGTTTATTGCGCCTCTGATGAAGGTATCCGAAGCCATGGAGCAGGTCAGCATGATCAAGGGCAATCTGGAACAGGTCACGGCCTTTTTGAAAACACCGGAACTTGTCCGCCCCACAGAGCCCGCAGAGCTTGGGGAGCGGTGTTATCAATTTGAGGATGTCCATTTTGCTTACAACGAAGTCGAAGTTCTCCACGGTATCTCATTCCAGACACAGCCCGGTACTATGACCGCCATTGTTGGTCCATCCGGCTCCGGGAAGTCCACGATTGCCAAGCTGATGGCCGGCTTTTGGGATGTAACCTCCGGTACAGTCCGCTTTGGCGGACAGGATATTCGCAACATTCCGTTTGGACAGCTCATGGGTGAGATCAGCTATGTAGCCCAGGACAATTTTCTCTTTGATAAATCCATTCGGGAAAACATCCGCATGGGAAACCCGGATGCCAGCGACGGGGAAGTAGAGGCTGCGGCCAAGGCTGCCAACTGCCACGACTTTATCATGCAGTTAGAGCAGGGCTATGATACCATGGCTGGCGATGCCGGGGATCGTCTCTCCGGCGGAGAACGGCAGCGCATCACCATTGCGCGGGCTATGCTCAAGCAAGCGTCCGTCATCATTTTGGACGAGGCGACCGCCTATGCCGACCCCGAGAACGAGGCACTGATCCAGCAGGCTATCAGCAAGCTGGTGGCGGGAAAGTCTCTGATTGTCGTGGCCCACCGACTGAATACAATCCGCAATGCCGACCAGATATTGGTTGTTGCCAATGGCGAGATTGTGGGCCGGGGCATTCAGGAAGAGCTTCTGGAGAACTGCCCCCTTTACCGGAAAATGTGGCAGGACTACGCCGGCTCTACGGAAGGAGGTGCAGAAGATGTTTGAAATGATTCGCCGTATCTTTAAAATTGCGGGAAACAGCCGGGGAAAAATCGTGGCAGGGATCGTCTGCAATATTCTGAAATCATTCTTCAACGGGTTTATGATGTTCGGTGTATTCTGGATTCTGCTCCATCTGGATGGACTCTCTCCGGTCATCATCGGGCAGGCTTTTGGCGTAATTCTGGGCAGTGTACTGGGCCGCTTCTTTTTCCAGTGGATGTATGACCGTATCATGAGCGGGTCCGGCTATGACATTTTCCGGGACTACCGTCTGGAGATTGGAGAACGGCTGAAACAGGCACCCATGGGATATTTCTCAGAACAAAATCTGGGCACCATTCAGGCCATGCTCACCACCACGATTGCCGATTTGGAGGGGTACTCCATGCTGGCGATTGAGCAGATGACCAGCGGTGTGGCTATGGCTGTACTGATGTCTGTGATGATGTTCTTTTTCAGCCCGGTGATTGCGGGATTGAGCCTTGTGGGGCTGGCGCTTGGGATGCTGGTTCTCCGCTGGGTGAGGCTTCGTGCCGCCCAATATGCCCCTATTTACCAAGAGGCCCAAGAGCATCTGGTCGGTAAGGTGATGGAATACATACGGGGTATTTCGGTGCTGCGTTCTTTCTCTAAAGGTGACGAAGGACAGCGGGAAGTCCGCGCTGCGTTCCAGGAAAAATGGGATGCGGACTACGGCCAGGAAAAGGCTACGGCTGGCGTCCTCCGTTTCTATGGGGTGACCTTTAAGCTCATGAGCTGTGTGCTGATTGCGGCGGCGGCTCTGCTGTATCTGGCAGGGCAGATCAGCCTGCCTTATTGCTTGACTTTCCTGTTCTGCGCTTTCACAGTCTATTCCGACTTGGAGACGATGGGCAACAGCGCCTTTTTGAGCAAGAAGATCAATACGGAACTGGACCGGCTGGAGGAAGTCACCGACATTCCAAAGATGGATGCCAGCTCGGAGAAACTGGTTGTGTCCCACTATGATATTTCTCTGGAACATATCTCATTTGGCTATGGGGACCGCCGGGTGATCCATGATATTTCGCTGGAAATCCCGGAGCACACCACCTGCGCGATTGTAGGGCCCTCTGGCAGCGGCAAGACCACACTCTGCAATCTGATTGCCCGCTTTTGGGATGTGCAGGAAGGGACCGTTCGGATTGGCGGGAAAAATGTGCGGGATTATACCGCGGACAGTGTGCTGGAATACATCAGCATGGTCTTTCAGAATGTGTACCTCTTTCACGACTCTGTGGAAAACAACATCCGGTTTGGCCGGCCGGAAGCCACCCATGAGCAGGTGGTAGCGGCCGCAAAACGGGCCTGCTGCCATGACTTCATCCGATCTCTTCCGAATGGGTACGACACAATCATCGGAGAGAGCGGCTCCACCCTCTCCGGCGGAGAAAAGCAGCGTATTTCCATCGCCAGGGCCATTTTGAAAGATGCTCCCATCATCATTCTGGACGAAGCGACCTCCAGCGTGGACCCGGAGAATGAGCAGGCGCTTTTATCTGCCATCCAGGAGCTGACAAAGGATAAGACGCTGATCTCGATTGCCCACCGTCTGAGCACTGTCCGAAACGCCGACCAGATTATTGTAATAGACCAAGGGCGAGTTGTTCAACAAGGGAAACATAACGAATTACTACAAAAGGATGGGATATATCGAAAATTTTTATCTCTACGCACAAGGGCAACTGGCTGGCATCTATAACTGATGAATATAGAATAATGGCTGTGATTAGAGGCAATCTATTCACAGCCATTATTTTTATTTTTGAAAGCGATAACCGTATCCATGTACAGTTTGAATCGCATTGATATTTAGTTTTTTCCGTATCTTGTAGATCCGGCTGGTGACGCTTTCGAGGCCGGAAGCAAAATCATCAGGCATCGCATATCGGTAAAGCTGCTCCCGGGTAAAGGTCCAGCCGGGATGCAAAGCCAGATAGTATAAGATATTGAACTCCATCGTGGTCAACTCCACAACTTGTTCATTTACATAGACCCTGCGTTGATTTGGGTCAATACACAAATTCCCATATTGCAGCACAGCCATCCCGGTCACCAGCTTCACCTCCCGCGACTATTTCTTTTTGTCCATATTCTGCTTCAGATGCCGAAAGCTACTTTCGCTGATCACATGCTCCATGCGGCAGGCGTCCTGTTCGGCGGTTTTGGGCTCTACACCGGCCTCTACCAGCAGGCGTGTGAAGAAACAGTGCTTCTCATAGGTCTGCTCGGCCACCTCACGGCCTATATCAGTCAGGCGGAGGAAAAAGTCCCCGTCCATGGTGAGAAATCCGCCCTCTTTCAAGGTTGCTACCGCATGGCACACGCTGGGCTTGGACACCCCCATATACCGGGCCACATCCACGGAGCGCACCATCCCTCTTTCCTTTTGGAGTACCAACACGGCCTCCAGATAGTCCTCGCCCGACGCATGGAGTTTTTTCATAGACGCGACCTCTCATTTATACAGTGATTTTCTGTTCTGCGTTCCACATGGCCGCATATTTTCCATTCTCGGCCAGCAGCTCCTCGTGGGTGCCGGACTCCTTGATTGTTCCGTCTGCCACTACCAGGATCTGATCCGCATTCTTGACGATGGACAGGGTATGGGCGATCATTACCACGGTCTTTTTCGCCTTGAGCAGATTGGCGATGGCCTGCTTGACCGCCAGTTCGTTCTCGATGTCCAGGGAGGCCGTGGCCTCGTCCAACAGCAGAATCGGGCTGCCCTTCAGAATGGCACGGGCGATAGACAACCGCTGGCGCTCCCCACCGGAGAGAAGATTACCGTTCTCGCCGGTAGGGGTATCGTAGCCCTTTTCCATCCTGCGGATAAATCCGTCACAGTTGGCCTCCCGGCAGGCTGCCTCAATCTCAGCGTCTGATGCACCGGGGCGGGCGTGGCGGATGTTGTCTCGGATGGTGTCGTCAAAGAGGAACACATCCTGATCTACCATGGAAACCTGCTCCAGCACGCGCTCCGCCGCCACATGATTGATGGGCTTCCCTCCGATGGAGATGACACCGCCGGCCGGCTCATAATATTTTGCAATCAAATTCAGGATGGTGGATTTGCCGGAGCCGGAATCGCCCACAATGGCGGTCAGCTTCTGATCCGGCACCGTAAAGGACGCCTGCTTCAGCACCGGCTCTCCGGGAACATAGGCAAAGTCCACATGGTCAAAGATGATCTCATGGGTAGCGGGCCGCAGCGCCTCCATGCTGCCGCTTTCCTCCGGCTCATCCATCACGCCCAAGATCTTTCCTTTGGAGATCATCAGGTTTTTGTAACTGGTGAGGTCCACAAAAATGGCGTTGGCAAGCTTGGAACAGAACAGCGGCAACATGCAGACCAGCAGATAGGAAACCGTGTCGATGGCCCCGGCTGCCCACGGCGCGTAGGCGGTCCAGATGACCAGCGGGCAGGACAGCCAGATCAGGATGCCCAGGCCGGCTCCCACAGGGAGCACCTTGGCCTCATATATAAAGCTGATGCGGCAGAAGTCCCGCATGGCGCTGATGACCGTCTTGTTTTTCAAGCCACCCACGCCATAAGCCCGGAAGGTCTGGATGCCGGATACATACTCTACGATGCTGCTGACATTCTCCGCACAGATGTCATTCTTTTCCTTGCCGTACTTCTTCACCATGCGGAAGGAAAGCCACAAACCGGGAATCAGCAGCAGATCCGCCGCCAGCAGGATCAGCCCGGCGGGGACATAGATCGTCGTGACAAACACAATCAGCATGATGGATAAAGCAAAGTTTTTCGCCAGGTCTCCGATTTTGTGAGTCAGGATCTTTTCATAGTTATTGACATCGCTGGTGATGGTGTTGATGTAGTCGCCTGTCTGCCCCTGGGTAAACCGGGATAGGGGGATACGCTTGAGATGATCCCCCATAAACAGCCGGATATTTTGGCTGACTTCCGCGCCGCCGATCTGGGCTTTGGTGTAGCCATAGCTGTAAATCAGGATACGGAGCAGGAAGATGCCGGCAATCGCCCCGGTCAGCATCAACACCCGGTCCAGGTCAAACTGCCCCGCCCACAAAAACTGCATGACCGAGTAAAGCAGCAGGAACAGGCTGCCGGAGAGCAGGCCCTCCAAAACAGTTCCCCCAACGCCAATGTAAAAATTTTTATTCTTTTTCAAGACATCGTGTTCTCTCATTCTCCTCGCCCCCCTTCCAACTGATAGGTGATGTTCCGGGCCTTTTCGTAGTCCTCCCAGGCTTTCCGGTAGTAAGCGTTATCCCTGCGGACTTCCTCATGGGTGCCGACGCAGGTGATGGTGTGGTCCTCCACCACTGCGACCCGCTCACACATCTTCAGGGCGCTCAGGCGGTGGGCAACCACAATAACGGTCTTGCCTTTACAAAGATTTTGGATGGCCTTGTCAATCTCCATCTGGTTTTCCGGGTCGGAGGCGCTGGTGGCCTCATCTAAAATCAGGATCGGGGCATTTTTCAAAATGGCGCGGGCAATGGCGATCCGCTGCTTCTCTCCGCCTGAAAACCGGGAGCCGAAGCTCCCCACCTTGGTATCGTAGCCATCCGGCAGAGACATGATGAAGTCGTCGATCTGGGCTTCCTTTGCGGCGGCCCTCACTTGTTCCAGACTGGCGCTGCTCCCCATGCGGATGTTCTCCAGTACACTGTCGCGGGTGAGGAAAGTCTTTTGAAATACGATAGCCACATTGCTCAAGATGGTGTCGTAGTCCAGCTCCTTGACATTTTTTCCGCCGATCAGCACCTCGCCCTCCTGCACATCATAGAAGCGGGAGATCAGTTCGATTATGGTGCTCTTGCCGGCGCCGGACTGCCCCACCAGGGCCAGCCTCTCTCCGTCCCTGATCTTGAGATTGACGCCTTGCAGCACATCGGTTTTTCCATCGTAGGAAAACCGTACATTCCGCAGTTCAATATCATGGCATTGGGGGAAATCCGTGCCGCCCTCATAGATGGGGACATCCAGGATCTCCTTCGCTTTGGTGACTGCGTTCAGCACATTGGCGAAATTGGTCCCCAGCTCCTGCAGAGGACGGATCTCCGTCAGGTACATGGACCCCACATAGATGAACAGCAGGAATGCGCTGGCTGTCAGGGAGCCTTTCAGGAAAAACATCCCGCCCAGCGGCACCATGAGCAGCATTCCGCACTCAATGATGACCACGAAGGCCGCGTAGGGTGGCCCCATGCGGCGAGAGGTCTCGTTCCACATGGCGTTTTCCTCATGGATGGCGGAGGAGAATTTCTGGAAGGATTTGCTCCCCATGTTGTATGCCTTGATGAGCTTCATGCCGCTGATATACTCGATCATGACCGAGTTCAGCGCGGTGATGGAACGGTTGGCCCGGTCCATCAGGTCATCCGTGTTGCGGAACATGACCGCCATCACCACGGCCGCAAGCACCAGCGGCACCAGGGAAATCAGAGCCAGCGGGATATTGACGGTCATCAGGTAGGCAAAAACCACCACCGGCCCCACCAGATAGCACACCAGATCCGGCAGGTTGTGGGCCAGAAACAGTTCCAGCTTCTCGATGTCCTCATTCAGTACGGTTTTGATGTCTCCGGTCCGCCGCTCGTTCAGCGCCCCCAGCGGCACCTTAGCCATGTGCTCCGCTACCATGCAGCGCACCTTGAACAGCGCGCCGTAGGCTCCCTTGTGGGATACCACCCCAGACGCCCCGAACAGCACAAAGCGGAGCACCACCGCCGCGGCCACAGCAGCCACGACCCGCACCACCAGTTCTTCGGTACAGGTCCCGCCAAAGGCCGCGTCCATCAGCCGGTAAATTTCAATATAGGGCACCACAATGCACAGGCCTCCGGCCATCGCCAGAAGCACGGCCAGGAACAGCCACACCTTTTGCTCCCCGGCCCAGTGGAGCAGCAGGGCTACACGATTGGTTTTCTTCTGTTTCATAGACTACCTCTCCTTTCCATCTGAAACAGAGAACAGCTCTCTCAGTTTCGGGAGGGCGTCCATCACAACGGGTATATCATCGGGCATCTCGCCCTCGTCAAAATGCAGGACACGGGAGCAGGTACGGCAGACAAATTCAAAATCATGGGTGACAATGAAAATGACCTTTCCAAGCTCAGACAGCCGCCGGATCAGTCCCGCCACCTGGGTCATGCTGTCAAAGTCCAGGCCGCTGGTGGGCTCGTCAAACACCAGCAGGTCTTTTCCGCAGATCATGCTGACCGCTACGGCCACCCGCTGCTTCTGCCCGCCGGACAGCGTGTTGGGGTGGCGCTCCCGATAGGGAGCCAGTCCCAATTCCTCCAAAGTCGAGGCGGCCAAGGTCAAGTCCGGATTGCGGATGCCGAAAGAGCACTCCGCCTCCACACTCTCGGCAAATAATTCGTAGTTCACATCCTGCATCACCATGTAGGAGCGTTTCAGCCTGTTCTTCCGCTCCATTGCCTGTCCATCCCACAGAAACTGCCCCTCGCAGTCCTTGTGGAGTCCGCACAGGGCGCGGGAAAAGGTCGTTTTCCCGGCCCCGTTGTGGCCCACCACGCCGATTACCTCACCCTTTGCGGCGGCAAGGCTGATGCGGTGCAGGATCGTCCGCTTTTTATACCGGAGCGTGACATCCCGAAGCTCCAGGACAGGGGAAGATGCCGGCGGGTGGACTTGCGGAGGCCGCACCTCCGCTAAATCCGCCGCCCGCAATCCCATGCGTTCCCGGGCCTCCTTCGGCAATCTGCGGAACTCTTCCGGCGTAAAAATCTTCTCAATCTGGCCCTGCTCCAAGTACACGATCCGGTCCGCCAGATCCATCAGATAATAGAGCCGGTGCTCCGCGATCAGGATGGTCTTGCCCTGCTTTTGAAGCAGCCGCATATGGCCTTTTAACTCCTGGATAGATGTCATATCCAGATTGGAGGACGGCTCATCCAGCAGGTAAATCTCCGGATTCATGGCATAGACCGAGGCGAAGGCGATCTTCTGCTTTTCGCCCCCGGACAATTCAAAGATATTGCGGTTTCGGAGCGGGCGGATATGCAGGTCGTCAGTGGCCTGCTCCACCCGCTCCGCCAGCTCCACGGGCGGCCGGGCCTCGTTTTCAATCCCAAAGGCGATTTCGCTGTCCGTGTCCACATTGAAAAACTGCGTCCTGGGGTTTTGGAACACAGAGCCGACTTTAGCAGCGATCTGGTACATGGGCAGCTTGCTGATCTCCTGTCCATCCACCAGTACGCTGCCCGTCAATTCTCCCGCATAGAATTGTGGGATCAGGCCGTTGACCAGCCTTGTGATGGTGGTCTTGCCGCATCCGCTCCGGCCGCAGAACAGGACGCACTCTCCGTCCGCAATCGTCAGATTGATGTCGTGCAGGCCGTCATGCTCCTGCCCCTGGTAGGCAAACGACACATGCTTTAATTCAATCATCCGAACACCCCCTTCCAGTACAGCCCCACAGCGAGGTACGCCGCGAAGCAGACGCCCGCCAGAAGATCCGCAGGCCCTATGTGAATCTGCACCAGGCAGGTCCGGGGCTTCGGGTTTTCGATCCCGCGGGTAATGGAGGCGATGGACAGTTCATCCGCCGCCTTGGAGGCCGCCATCATCAGCGGGACATAAATGCACTCCACCGTCATGGCCGGGTGCGTCAGCAGTCCCTTGGGAGACGGCGACACATCCCGCATCCGCATGGCGTCCTTGATAAACCGCCAGTCCTCCTGGATGGTGGGGACATAGCGGAGCATGACGGCCAGCGGGATCACCAGCTTTTTCGGTGCGTGGATGCGGTTCATGGCGGATAAGAATTCGCTGACCTTCGTGGTAGAGAGGACAATGCCGGACAGCATCCCACAGGGATAGACCTTATGGAACAGCCCCAAAAAGGCGATAAACATGGTGCGCCAGGTGCCCGTCATGGTGTCCATGATCCAGAGGGTGAGCAGGACAATCAGCGCATAGAACAGCACACCCTTCCAGGCATATTTCCACTTCCCGAAGCAGACGCCGAGCAGTCCGATCAGCACCACAAGGCCCAGTTCGTAGAATAGGGACGGGGCCATCATAGCGGAAAGGATGCAGAACAACAGCAGCAATATCTTCGTCCTGGGGTCCAGCCACAGCCCGCGCCGGGATGACGCTCCGCCCATCATGCGGTGATCCCAGCCTTTTCAAACTGCTTTTTCAGCATCTTGCCGCCGACCCAGCCGCTGAGAGCCGCCACCGCCAAGGTGCCAACGATGATGACCACGAGGAGCAAGGAGGGGGCGGAGGCGTTCATGGTGTCGATGTAGGACTGTTCCGTACCATTTTTCAGCATGGTGCTGGCCCAGCCGTCCGGGTCAAGAAAGAACACCACATAAGTATAGATGCCTCCCAGGGAAATCAGCATATAGGACAGCAGATTGATGGCCTTGTTGCGGTAGTGACCGGCGCCGGCTACCAAGTCCGCAATAAGTCCCATCCCGATATAGCCCAGGGAAAATGCCCAGTGCATTCCGGTGGCAAACCAGATGATCCCCATGATGATGCCGAGAATTGTGACGCTCCACCGCTTCTGCACTTTAGCCACCATCAGCAGATAAATAGGGCCGCACAGCAGCGCCGCCCCCATCGGCATATAGAAGGTCAGGACTGGATTCGGGGCGAACGGAAGTCCGCCGACCAGGGTAAACACAAAAAAGATGGCACTGAAAATACCCGTTGTCACAAGGTCCTTGACGGTAAGGCCCTTCTTCAGTGAATTGACTTGATTACTCATTTTGCTCCTCCTGTTTTTGCGTCATGTTGACTTTTTCTTTGTGATATGCTACTCTTTGGTTAGAGTTCGCTAACCGTCACCTATAACATACACTCGATTGGGGCGGCTTTCAATGATTTGAAACGAGGTTCGTCTTTTCGTTTCAAAAGTTCGTCCAATCGTTGTAAAGAGGAGGCGAGTCTTTTGTCATGCCCGAAATCATTGAGCAATACTATGCGCCGCTGTTGAAAGGGCACGGTTTTATCCCCGACCCGGATAATCAGCAGTATGGTTCTTTAGGCATCTCGTGGAAGTTATCGCCCGAAATCGGAGAGGGGTCCTACTGGACCTACGGGCAAAAGGATCTGTACGACATCAAGATCCATAACTTTTCCTTTCACGAGGACTCTCTGCTGGAATTCTCCCTGCCGGAGTGTCTGAGCATCACCCGCTATGATTCCATCTCCGGCGAGGAATTGGCTCCGTACCGCCGGCTGTCCGCCGGGTGTATCAAAACCTATATCGGCGGCTATTCACCCTACCGGGTGCTGATCCACAAAAATATTCCTATTCGCTCCATCGGCGTTGAGATCATGCCCGCCTACTATGAGGATTATCTCAAAAAGCAGTATCCGGACGAATACCACAACCCGGTGGAGGCATTCCGAAAGATCGACCAGACAACAGACTTCCCGGAAATGTCCAGGCTCCTTACAGAGCTTCAAAATTACCACGGAGATGGGATCGCCGCCAAACTGTTTTATGAGGGCAAGGTAGCCGAAGCGTTGTCGCTGGTGGTGGAGTATCAGAAAAAGCGTCCGGCGGCCACTGGGCGGCTGGCAGCCCAGGATATTGAGAATATTCAGACAGTCGCTACCTACCTGAGCGACCATTACGCCGCGGAAGTTCCTATGGAGCGTCTGACCCAGATTGCCTGCATGGGGACAACAAAACTTAAGAGCAGTTTCAAAAAAGTCTATGACTGCACCATCACCGAGTACATCCAGCAGCGCCGCATGAGCCAAGCGGAGTACCTTCTCACCAATACTGATTTGTCCATTGGACAGATTGCGCAGACTGTGGGCTATTCTACCTCCAGCCGCTTTGCGGAGCTGTTCCGAAAGAGCACTGGACTGTTACCGGGAGAGTTTAGGAAGGTAGGAAAGAAGTAGAATAGAAAGCGTGCAGCTCCACTTTAGTTTTGGAACTGCACGCTTTCTTTATAGCGTTCCCCATATCTGCGCATGGCGATTTTTTTGCTGCAAATGCCATAGCCACCCAAAAATCACAGTGCAAATATCTGTACTGCAGTTTTGTCTTTTTCGATCAATCAAAGTGTCCATCGGCTGGACTCCGTGCGCTCGGACACGAAATCCTGGTAAATACCCGCCTGCTGGATCAGTTCGTCGTGGGTGCCCTTTTGGACGATGCGGCCCTGGTCCAGCACCAGGATCTGGTCCGCACCCCGCACGGTCTTGAGCCGGTGGGCGATCATCAGCACAGTTTTCTCCCGGGTCAGGGCTTCCATAGCCCTTTGGAGCTGGTCCTCATTCTCGGGGTCCACATTGGCCGTGGCCTCGTCGAAGATGACGATGGGCGCGTCCTTTAAGAGACACCGGGCGATGGAAATGCGCTGCTTCTCTCCGCCGGACAGCGTGGCCCCGCCCTCGCCAATTACCGTATTATATCCATCCGGCAGGGCGGAGATAAAGTCGTGGCAGCACGCCTTTTTTGCGGCCTCCACCACCTGCTCATGGGTGGCGTCCGGGCAACCGAACTTGATGTTGTTCTCCACCGTGTCGGCAAAGAGGTACACCCGCTGGAACACCATGCTCACCTGTTCCATCAGGGACTCCAGCGTGTACTCCCGCACATCCCGGCCGCCGATGGTCACGCGGCCGCCGTCCACATCCCAAAACCGGGCAATCAGGTTGCAGAGGGTGGTCTTGCCAGAACCGGAGGGCCCCACAATGGCGGTGGTGGTCCGGTCCGGGATGGTCAGGGACACATCCTTGAGGATGGGACGGCTTCCATAGGAGAAGTTCACATGGTCAAAGACAATCCCGTGGCCCTCCGGGCGGATGTCTGTCCCCCGCTGATCCATCTCCGGGATGCCGTCCACCTGGTTGGCGTGGTCGATGGAGCTGCCCACCAGACGCAGGGCGGACACGCCGCTACCTGCGGACTGAATCTGGGAGAAGATCAGGAAAGAGACGATGACCGCCATCAGCGCATTGGCGAGGGACATGGCTCCTGTCAGGCACAGCCCCACCGACGCGGCCAGGATCAGAACGCTGAACAGGTGGAGAACCATCTCCTGGCCCCAGATATAGGGAGTGAACAGCTTCTCTACCGCCAGATTGTTCGCCCGGCTGTCCTCCAGCGCCTGCCGTACCCGCCTGTCGCCTTTTCCGGTCAGGTTAAAGGACTTGATGACGCTCATGCCCTGGAGCTGTTCCAGCACCGCCTCCACCAGCCGGGCCTCGTCCCGCTGGCGCTTGGGGGCGATTTTGGCGGACTGTTTCTCCATTCCGGAGAGAAGGACCAGATACACCAGCATCCCCGCCAGGGCCAGCAGGCCGATCCGCCAGTCCCAGAACAGGACGCACAGCAGCATGACGGCGGAATTGATCAGGCCGCCCAGAATGCCGACCAACACCATGGGGCCGGTACTCTCCACCTCGTCCAGAACGGTGGTGGTGATACCGGTGAGTTCTCCCAAACTCTGGTCGTTGAAATAGCCCATGGGGACCCGCTTGAGCTTGTCACCGATGGAGATACGCTTGTTCGCCACCATGAAGTAACCGGCGTGGGTCTGCTGGAGCTGGCTGAAGCGGTTGAGGACCGCCCGGCCCAGAATGCTGGCCAGCAGAAGCCCCAGCGCCTGCCATGCCGGGGTGGAGTCTGTGGAGCCGCCCACCAGGGCCAGCACCACCACATAGATGGCCGCAATCTGGAACATATGAAACACCGCGTAAAAGAAGCCTAAAATCATGGACTTCCGAATATTGCCCTGTTCCTCGCCGGCAAAGTGCCAGATTTTTTTCAGAACGCCGATCATGCCTGTTCTCCCTCCTTTGCGCCCATGTGAGCCCGCCACATCTCTTGATACAGCGGGCAGTTTTTCAAAAGTTCTTCGTGGGTACCCGCATCCTGGATGCGGCCGCCGTTGACCACCACGATCTGATCCGCTCCCGTGATGGTGCTGAGGCGGTGGGCGATGACCAGAACGGTCTTTCCCGCCACCAGCTTGCCCACGGCCTGCTGAACAACAGCTTCGTTCTCGGGGTCTATGTAGGCGGTGGCCTCGTCCAGCACCACAATGGGCGCGTCTTTGAGCATGGCCCGGGCGATGGCGATGCGCTGGCGTTCGCCGCCGGACAGATGGGCGCCGCCTCCGCCCACCACGGTGTCGTAGCCGCGTTCCAGGCCCCGGATAAAGGCATCGCACCCGGCGGCCTTTGCCACCGCCTCCACCTCGGCGTCGGTGGCCGCCGGGCGGCCCATGCGGATGTTTTCCCGGATACTCTCGTCAAAGAGGTAGTTGTCCTGGGAGACAAAAGCCACCTGGTCATAGAGCTGCTTCAGTGGGACCCGCTTCAAGTCTTGTCCGCCCAAGGTGATGGAGCCGGAGGTTACATCCCAAAAGCCGGCGATCAGCTTGGCGATGGTGGACTTGCCCGAGCCAGAGGGGCCCACAAAGGCGGTCATGCTCCCGGCGGGGATGGTGAGAGATACATCGTGGAGCACTTCCTTGTCCGCGTGGTAGCCGAAAGACACATGGGAGAGCTTGATGTCCCGGCCCCGGAACTCCACCGGCGCTTCCCCGTGATCCTGCTCCGCTCCGTTCAGAATGGCGTCCACCGAGCCCACGATGGTGCCCACCTTGGCGAGACTGTCCACAAAGTCCATGGCGGCCAGCAGCGGCCCGGCGATGCCCAGGGACAGGACGATGGTGGTGATAAAGGTCTCGATGGGCAAACTCCCTCCAGTGTAGAGAAGCCAGCCCACCGGCAGAATGGTGATCATGGTGGTGGGCGAGATGGCACGGGCCAGAGAAACCGGCATCTGGCAGCTCTTCATCCAGTGGTAAAAGTAGGAGGCGTTGGCCTTCACGCTGTCAGAGAAGCGGGCATAGGACTGCTTGCCCTGGTTGAACGCCTTGATAACTTCAATGCCGCCGATGTACTCCACAATGGCGCTGTTCATGGCCTGGGTGGTTTTGACCGAGCCCTCGTACTGCTTGCCGTAGCCGGCCATCACCGCCATCATGAAAGCCATGCCCACTGGGATGGACACCAGGCTTAAAAGGGCCATCCGCCAGTCCAGCACAAACAGGTAGATCAGGATGCACACCGGTCCCAGCACATTGGCGGTCATCTCCGGTAGAAGATGGGCCAGGGGCCGCTCCATGCTCTCCACCTGATCCACGATGACCTGCTTCATCTGGCCGCTGGAGGTGTCCAAAATCGTGCCCAGCGGCATTCTGGGCAGTTTCTCCAGCACCCGCTCCCGGATGGATTTCAGGATGGCAAAGGTGGCCTTGTGGGATTGGGACAGGGCCAGGGAATACAGGGTGGCCCGGAGCAGGAAGCCCACGAGCGCCACAACACACCATATCAGGTAGTATTGCATACTCTGCTCCCCTTTCAGCAGGCCCAGGATGATCTGCGCCGCGGCGAAGTAAGGGAGCATCCCAAACAGCACCCCCACCACAGCGGACAGGACCGCCCGCTTCAGGCCGCCCTGCTGTCCCTCTCCCAGCTCCCACAAACGGAGCATGGGGCTTTGTTGTTTCATGATATAAATTCCTCCTTTTGGTTAGTAATTGCTAACTTTTGTGCAAATGAGAGGGCTGTACCCAAAGGCACAGTCTCTTTTGTCAGGGCCGAGGGTCAAACACGGTGCCAAAGCCCGCCATGTGGTAGCGGTTGAGCATCTTGACATAGCGGTGGGCGGCGGTGCGATCCATGTTGTGCCGCACCACCTCGAACATGCCGTTGAAGTAGGCGGTGACGATGATATGGATGAACTCCTCCGTCACCAGACCGGATTTGACGCTCTCGCAACCGATGACCTCCATGTACTTGTAGGTGTACTCCACCTCGATGTCCACCAGCTCGTCCAGGAAGCAGGAAAACCGGGTGCCATGGGCCCCGTCCAGTAGCAGGCGGAATACATCAAAGTGGTCGTAGATGTAGTCCAATAGCTCCTCCTGGTGACGGGCGGTGTACTGGCCCATGTCCGCCCGCTGCTCTTCCTCCGGGAACTGGTGGAAATCCTCCTGCACCTTACGGAACATGTCCTTAAATTCATCCACCACCGGCTCCGCGATGGCCCGGAACAGCCCCTCCTTGTCCCCAAACCGGGTGTAGATGGAGCCGGTGCTGGTATCCGCCGCCTGGGCAATGCTCCGCAGAGACGCGTCCAGAAATCCCCTGGACAAAAACTCCTCCTTGGCGCACTCCAGCACCTTGTCATAGACCCCCGCCTTTTGTTTTGCCACTGCCATTCCTCCTTTTCAAAACGCTGTTTTATAACGATGTTTTGAATATAGCACTATGGTTTGTATTTGTCAAGAGGGGAGCTCAGAATAACATGAAAAGACCCCGCAGAATCTGCGGGGTCTTTTCATGTTATTCTGTTTCTGTATCCTCTTGAATAGTCGGATAGATCATCTGCCACGCCGGGAGAAAGTCCAGTTGAACCAGCGCGTTGCGGAAGGCCCTCGATAGTGGGTCCACAAACTCCCTTCGGCTGCGAAGCAGCTCCACGATATAAAGCTCCCATGTGTAGTGGGGGCCCCGCTGCGCCTTCCACAGCGGATAATACGCCCTCTCTGCTCGGAACATCAGAAACTCCACGATTGATATGTAGTTCTCGAAGGAATAGAGCTTTGCCATATGGAGCATCCCGGCGCTGTCATAACGCGTTACGGGAAAGTCCACTTCTGCCTCTGTCAATGTAAAGTCAAATGCGGAGGCAGGAAACGCCAGCACGGTGTTGAGCAGCACCCTTTGGGTCGCCAGGACTAATGGCTTTTTCCGCTGCAAAAAGGCGATATATTCCTCCCATGTGAGGTCGGCCCAAAACCCGTCCACATCGCTTTTCTTTTTCCAAGTGAACAGCGTGTCCTCCACCCGGTAGGTTAAATAGGTCAGG
>OFOK01001358.1_pt1 | contig 18941 bp, 19 predicted proteins | sample 1542001 | NCBI WGS metagenome assembly OFOK01 (sample SAMN04209242, study PRJEB22552) | human gut metagenome | biome: gut; material: feces | host: Homo sapiens | place: USA: Oklahoma
AGTACAGCTTATGTAAACGATTCAAGCTATATTGATTTCGTTACAAAGGATGGAAATACGTATGCTTGTGCTTCAAGCCATACATCTACAACTTCTTTTGAGTCGGCCAAATGGACTTTGATTGCGCAAAAAGGAGCTACTGGTCCTCAGGGAGCCAAAGGTGCGACCGGGGCTACAGGTCCACAAGGTCCGGCAGGTCCTCAGGGAGCAGCCGGAGCTAAGGGAGCAACTGGCCCTCAGGGTCCCGCAGGAAAAGATGGGGATAATATCAAGTTTGGCACTGACTATAATTCGGCGTCTGAAGTTAAAGTTTTCTTAAAAAAGATGAAATAGGAGGTATTGGGATGGCTATAAACAATGTAGACATGCAGGATTATGAAGGAAATTCATATTGGACTATGGCTAATCCGGATTCAATATCCGAATTCACCAAAGCTACAACAAGGACAAATATTGCATCGGGGGACACGCATAGGACAATTTTCGGAAAGATTTGCAAATTCTTTGCAGATTTAGGGACCAGTGCATTTTCTGGTCTTGCAAATAATCTGACTACAACAGCAGCTGGGTATGGCATGGATGCCAGGCAGGGACCTGTTATCCAACAAAAATTTGATCAGATAAATAGCAATTTACAGGAGGTCGGCATGACAGCAGAAGAGAAAAAACAATTACAAGAAATCTATGACAGAATAGTAACATATGCAAAATATATAGTAGATCTCGGTTCTGGAACAACATTTGATGTATCCGGCTATGAGGGCTATCAGAATTTTACTATAAGTAATTTTATTGTTTCAGTAGATTCTGCATCTTCAACATGGACTGGTTACGGGGATACGGGGACAAATAGTTGTTCTGCAACTGTGATTAAGAATTATAATGCATCTTCGGGTATCCTGACATTAAGTGGTCTATCTGCAAGTCGTGTCGGACCTGGTGAAATAAAATTGAGTATAGCAAGTAGAGTGTACTTAATAACAGATCCTATTTAAAGCCTGTGTTACACTCCTAAAAGTATGATGTAATTATAGGCATTTGCAGCTACATAGGTCCGATCTACTACTAACGATGCAGCACTATTTATATACTGCTTTGTGTCATACTTTGCGATATAGCAGTTATTATATTTTTTGAAGGAAGCAAAGGGTACGGTTATATCATTTATCTGTAATTTAAGTTGAGCTTGATATTGTGAGGAAAACCAATCCCCATTGGTCATTAGCCAGAGACACGCTTTTTTTGGTGTGAATGTAATAGTCCCCTGATTCGCGGGAAACGAATACTGTGCATAATAAACCTCAGGACTCCCCAATGGGACCCATACTGCATCCGCACCTGCCTTAAAACTGGGGACACCATCAATAGTATCAAACTGATACCCACCTAAATTGCTATTTTTCTCATTATATAAAAAAGGAAAAAGCATTCAACATATCGTCAAACGCCTTTTCCCTGTCCTTTGCTCTTTCGGTTCCCATGCTCTTCAATGATTAGATTATCACCCGTTTTCTTTTTTGTATTAGGGATATATTCAATCAAATCAGTGATATCGCACTCTAGTGCTTCACATATTCGATCTAGATGTTCTACATTTAACCGTTCTGCAACTTCATTATAGATATCTGATATTGTAGTAGGTCGTATGCCTGTTATCTGGGCCAAATACGCTTGAGTCCACCTTCGTTCACCTAAGAGCTTTGATAAATGAATTCTTATCATACTATTATGCCCCGTGTGATATCCTATCACTTTAGGGGAATAAATAACGCATTTTGATATTTTATAACCAATATAGTTATTAATAATTTTTTATGATAAGCTCATTATACTTTTCACTTCTGCATTTTGCCTTAAGGTTATTCTGACGTTCTACTGATATTATATTATAATTGTGATATAAATCACGAATCTGCTTACAGTCATTATAAGAAAGTATAAACTTGCCTTTGATGTTTCCCAACACATTCTTTAATCTACTATGGTCTTCTATATTGAACCTATCTGGATAATACTTTTCTGCCTCAAAATAAGGTGGATCCGCATAAAATAGGGCATTATCTCTATCATAGACTTTAATAAGTCTCTCAAAATCAATATTTTCAATAACTGTCTTTCTAAGCCTTATAGATACTTGAGTTAGAAAATCCGTAGCTTTCAGTAAATCTTTATTCTTTAAGCCAAATGATCTACAATCAGCACCAAAACTATTTTTAATTAGCAGGAAGTAATCAGCAGCTCTTTGTATATCAGTTTCACCCTGAAATACTATCTTTTCTCTCTTTTCATAAAATTGTTCACGACTGATTAAATTCCATTCTATTTCTTTCTGTAATGTCTCAGGATGATATTTTACGCATCTGTAAAGATTTATTAAATTACTGTTAACATCGTTGAATACTTCCATCGGTGCATGACTGTCTCTTGCAAATAAGAGCCATCCAGCTCCTCCAAACACTTCTATATAACGACCTATATCGTTTTTTTGCGGAAATTCATTTAATATAGCCTTTCGTAATAATTTTTTCCCGCCAATCCATGAAATAAAGCTATCCATTCTTTTCTCCTTACTTATTATTGGGCATAATAGTAAAGATTTTGCGTATAACAAAAAAGCCTGATACAAACCAGGCTTGTCTACCACCTGCTATCTGTATCTTTTAGTTATCACATATACCTTTTATGAGAATTTCTTACATTATCGCGGGACACAGTACAATATATCATAGTTGTGTCTAACTTTTCATGGCCCAGATATTCTTTAACTTCTTCTATAGGCATTCCCGCCCTTAACAAATCTGTAGCTGAGGTTCTTCTAAATCTATGTGGATGCACATTCTCCACATTAGCCCGCAAGCCTACTTTTCTAAGAATTTCCTCAATTCCACTTACAGTTAATCTCTTGTGTGGAAATCTGCAACTTACAAATAAAGCTTCATTATCATCATCTCTACTTTGTAAATATTCCTTCAGATGTACAAAGGCTTTCGCATTGAGATAAACTTCTCTTTCTTTGCTGCCCTTTCCAAAAACTACAATATCACGACCAATAAAATTAATTTCACTACGGTTTAATCCTGTCAATTCTGAAACTCTTATCGCAGTGCTATATAACAACTCTACGATCGCAAGATCCCTTTCTAACTGGCAATTTTTCCGAATCTGTTCCAACTCTTCACCAGTAAAAGGCTTTTTTATTTTCTTCTCTGCTTTGATTGGTTCTAATCCTACTGCAGGGTTTATGGTTATGTATTTCTTTTTCTGAAGCCACCCAAAAAAACTTCTAAAAACTAATCTCATATGATCGAGGTATCCATTTGATACCCCTCTAAGCCTTTTATATACTATTAAATAGCAGAACAAATCATCATCGGTTATATCTTTTATATCTTTATTAAGATAGGATAATAGCATTTGCAAATGGATTTTATATTGTCCAATTGTTCCCTCTGACTTTCCCTCTGTTGCCTTTCTTACAAGAAATTCTTGTAACCAACGCATCCAGCTTTCATTTATAGCTTTCAGCTCAGTAGAAGCTTTTTGAATAACATAATCATGCAATTTCAAATAAAGTGTTTCTTTAAGTATTGTAAGACTGCCTTCCTCTAATACTAATGACATTTCATTTAGTATTTCAGTAATTAATTTTTCTTTCATCTTACTATCCTCCTGTTGTATAGTAAAAACATTATACAACAGGAGGAAGCTACCGTTATTCAGTTTTCATGATTTCTTCTTTTTCCTGCTCTGTAATCCAATTTTTCTTAACAGCATTTGTTAAATAGGATTCCTGTTTTGTCTTTTGGTAGATTCTTTTCAGAGTTTCAAACATAAATTTCACCTCCTCTATTAAGCTAAAGCATCCATAGTAAGAATTTCTGCTGTTTCCTCAACTGAAGAAATTCTATCATCCTGTTTACGCTGGGACACTACCCATTCCGGCTCCTGCTCCATGCAAACCACGATAACATCCTCAACCACGTCATTAATTTCATCAGTTACGATATTCTTACGCTTAGTAATTTCCTTGAGAATACTATAGTTTTTATGTACCGCAGTTTTATTTCCCTGCGGGTCTGCCTGATAGATTTTTTCAAGAACTGCAGCATTGGAGAATTTAGTCTCCAGTTCTGTGAAATTCCCACTATTAAAGGCAATACACAATCTCCCCTGCGATACTGAGATCGTATCATACTCCAGGTTTGTTCCATCAGTAAAAATAAGTTTGTCTTTTTCCATTATGTTTCTCCTTTTCATATAAATTTGCCTTTCGGCTAGTTAACAGTTACTTAGATAAATAGCAATTTAGCAGGGTATAAATTTGGTACTACATCTGACGGCGAACCCGGATACATTATGCCAGGAGGTGCAGATACAGTAATCCCTTTTAGCCGAAAAGGATATACGACTGCCTCTATGGCTCCTGAATGGCCAGAGGACGGTAAAAATATGACTTTTGATATATCCGGCCTTGCTTATTATAGGAAGCTTACTATGAGTAATCTATATGCGTCTATAGCAGAAGCTCATAACTATGGAACCACTAACAAAAATGTATCAATAGCTACAGTGGTTACAGGATACAATTCTTCTACTGGTATTGTCACAGTGCGGGTTACAGGTGACATGAAATACATTACTGTCAGATTATTCGTTTTGCCTTAAAGGCCGCATTAGTCTATTTTCCAGTAAAAAATCCCTACCTCATATGGAAAATTGTGATAAACAAAAGGATAATAATTTCCGGCCAGGCCAGATACATCATACTCTATAATTTGCGCCAAATTTCCAGTGGTGGGGCCATGTGTCCATATAACTTTTGTGGGGGTACCTTCACAATCAGCGTAAGATTTTGGTTGCACAGTCCGGACTCCCAACCCAAATTTGCATACAGTACTTGAAGTATTATTCGTAACATGTATTTTTATAATGATTTTATTGATATGTGTAAGGTCAATAGGCTGTGATATTGTGCAGTAAGTGCTTGGTGCAATGCTTGTCGGATTCCGGTTGTGGGATTCTAAGGATGGTACAAAAATATTATTCTCCATCCTCTCAGACCCCATAATATACGGGTTGCTACCCAATGGGACCCATACTGCATCCGCACCCCGCACATATTTCTTACCGGCCTCTTCCTTAAAATTTAAGCCCCCTAAATTGCTATTTTTCTCATTAAATTTGGCAAAAAGCAGAAGAAAAATTCCGGAAATATTTCCGGAAAGTTTTTGACAATAATTTTGAGATTTTTTGACATAAATTTTGAGCGGCTACACGTTGTCTGACGAAGGAGTTCAGCCGCGTTGACAGAGTAAGGGAAGAAGAAAACTGTTAGAAATCTCCCCTTTTAGCGTCTGGCCCGGCGGACACAGAAGCCCCGGCACCCCAGGCATAGACGGAAGGGGAGAGGCCCGCAGGACGGCAGAGAATACGGACTCCACCCAGGGGCAGGAAACCTTTTCGCCACCGAACCCCACAGATACCAGCCCCCATTTTAACATAATTTTAACACCAAACCCATTTCTCTAACCCCATCTTTTTACCCTCTTTGCTATACTTCTTCAGGTAATCAGGAAATTTAAGTTATGAGCATGCCGCACGCTGCGGCGGAAGGGAGACAGATATGGATATACTGATTTGGCTTATAGCGGCAACAGGAATTGGTATGCTGATTTACTATTTTGTTATTTTACTGAAGGGAGAAGACAGGTAATGGAAAGCTTTATTCAATATGCGGTTTATCTCATTATACTGGTAGCGCTCGCCATTCCGCTGGGAGCCTACATCGGAAAGGTTATGAATGGTGAAAAAGTATTCCTTTCCCGAATCTGCGGTCCCTGTGAAAAGCTGATTTATAAGATCATGCGTATTGACAGCAGGGAAGAAATGTCCGCGAAGAGATACATAATAAGCGCGGTGATTTTTAATGCGGTTGGTTTTCTGGTATTGTTCCTGATGCTTCTGCTGCAGGGGATCCTGCCGCTGAATCCGGAGCATATACCTGGAAATTCCTGGCATCTGGCCTTCAACACAGCTGTCAGCTTCATGACAAATACGAACTGGCAGGCCTACAGCGGCGAGAGTGCACTGAGCTATCTTTCCCAGATGATGGGGCTCACCGTTCAAAACTTCGTATCGGCGGCAACGGGTATAGCGGTTCTGTTCGCAGTTATCCGGGGCTTTACCAGAGTAAAACAGAATGGCATCGGAAACTTCTGGGTTGACCTTACAAGATCGGTTGTCTATATTTTGCTTCCCATAGCCATTGTAGGAGGAATCCTCATCAGCTCCCAGGGCGTGGTACAGAACCTGAAGCCTTACGATGAGGTGCAGCTGCTGGAGCCTGTCGCACTGGATGAAAACGGTGAAATCATTGACGGAGCCATTGTAAATAAAGAAACGGGAGAGGTTACGGTAGACGGAGCTCCTGTACAGGCGGCCGATATTGTTACGGAACAGGTAGTTCCTCTCGGACCGGCGGCGAGCCAGATTTCCATCAAGCAGCTGGGTACCAACGGCGGAGGGTTCTTCGGATTGAATTCCACGCACCCTTTTGAAAACCCTACAATATTCAGCAATCTGATCCAAATGCTTTTCCTGCTGCTCATTCCGGTATCACTCTGCTTCACCTTCGGACGCAGCGTTAAGGACAAACGGCAGGGGATCGCGATTTTTGCAGCAATGTTCATCATGCTGACAGCGGCATTAGCAGTCTGCGCGGCAAATGAACAGAAGGGTACGCCTCAGCTGGCGCAGAACGGCGCGGTGGCTGTGGACAGCACGGACGGAACGGCAGGCGGCAATATGGAAGGAAAGGAAACAAGGTTCGGTATTGCCACCTCGGCCACATGGGCGACATGGACAACGGCGGCTTCCAATGGTTCCGTAAACTCCATGCATGATTCCTATACGCCAATAGGCGGCCTGGTACCGATGCTTCTTATGATGCTTGGCGAAGTCGTGTTCGGCGGTGTTGGCTGCGGACTCTACGGAATGCTTGCTTTCGCCATCCTGGCCGTATTTATCGCAGGCCTGATGGTCGGGCGTACGCCGGAATATCTGGGCAAAAAGATTGAACCCTTTGAAATGAAGATGGCAGTCCTCTGCTGTCTGGCAACTCCCATCGTAATTCTGGTGGGCAGCTGCATTGCAGCGCTGCTTCCCTCCACGGCAGACAGCCTGAATAATGCGGGGGCACATGGCTTATCGGAGGTGCTGTATGCATATTCCTCCGGCGGCGGCAATAATGGTTCGGCTTTTGCAGGCTTTAATGCCAATACCCCTTTTCTTAATGTTTCCATCGGCCTGGTGATGCTGGGAGCAAGATTTATACCTCTTGTCACCATGCTTCTCATCGCAGGCAGTATGGCAAAGAAGAAAAAGGTTGCCGTCACGGCGGGAACCCTGTCCACCAGCAACGGAATGTTTGTATTCCTTCTTATATTTGTGGTGCTGCTTGTGGGTGCCCTGAGTTTCTTCCCGGCGCTGTCACTCGGGCCGATTGCGGAATATTTCCAGATGATAGGCTGATATAGAGGGAGCATGAATCAGTGAGCAGATGTTATTTCCTAAAAGGAATGTGTATAAATGGAGGTAGTATAAATGAGCAGCGGTATGAAAACAGAAAATGCTCTGCATGATAAAAAAATGGTCATGCGCGCCGTTAAGGATGCTTTTCTAAAGCTGGCGCCCAGGACCCAGATCAAAAATCCCGTAATGTTCCTGGTCTTTGTGTCGGCCATTATGACCACGGTTCTCTGGGCCGTATCCCTGTTTGGAATCAGGGATGCGGCGCCGGGATATATCCTGGGGATTACCATAATCCTCTGGTTCACCGTATTGTTTGCGAATTTCGCGGAAGCCATTGCGGAAGGACGGGGCAAGGCTCAGGCGGATTCCCTGCGGGCGGCAAAACAGGATGTGGAAGCGCATAAAATCCCTTCCCCTGATAAAAAGGATCAGATTGCCAGTGTTCCTTCGGCAAAGCTGGTAAAGGGAGATATCGTCATTGTAAAAGCCGGGGAACAGATCCCCGGCGACGGAGAAGTAATAGAGGGCGCGGCCAGTGTGGATGAAAGCGCCATCACCGGCGAATCCGCGCCGGTGGTCCGGGAAGCGGGCGGCGACCGCAGCGCTGTGACCGGAGGAACCAGAGTACTCTCCGACTGGATTGTAGTAAGAATTACCAGCGAACCGGGCCAGAGCTTCCTGGATAAAATGATTGCCATGGTAGAAGGCGCGGCGAGAAAGAAAACGCCGAACGAAATCGCACTGGAAATTTTTCTGGTTGCCTTGTCCATTATATTTATTCTTGTGGTTATGGCTCTGTACGCTTATTCCCTTTTCTCTGCCAAACAGCTGGGAGAGGCCAATCCCACATCCATAACCTCTCTGGTGGCGCTGCTGGTTTGTCTGGCGCCCACCACTATCGGCGCTCTGCTTTCTGCAATCGGCATCGCGGGAATGAGCCGTCTGAATCAGGCAAACGTACTGGCTATGAGCGGCCGTGCCATTGAAGCGGCAGGGGATGTGGATACCCTGCTTCTGGATAAAACGGGAACCATTACGCTGGGCAACCGGCAGGCTGCGGAATTCATTCCGGTTGACGGGCATACGGCTCAGGAGCTTGCGGATGCGGCACAGCTGGCATCCCTTCCTGATGAGACGCCGGAAGGCAGAAGCGTGGTAATCCTGGCGAAGGAAAAATTCGGCATCAGGGAAAGAAACCTTTCTGAAAACCATATGGAATTCATTCCTTTCACCGCAAAAACAAGGATGAGCGGCGTCAATATAAAGGATTCCGAAATCCGTAAAGGCGCTGCCGATTCCATGAAGGAATACGTGACAGCCCATGGCGGAATATACAGCAAGGAATGTGACGAGGCGGTAAAAAAAATCGCAAATCAGGGCGGAACACCGCTGGTGGTAGCCAAGGATCATATTATCCTGGGTGTGATACATCTGAAGGATATCATCAAAGCAGGCGTGAAGGAAAAATTTGCAGATTTGCGGAAAATGGGGATACGTACCGTTATGATAACCGGTGACAATCCTCTGACCGCAGCGGCAATCGCCGCAGAGGCGGGTGTGGATGATTTCCTTGCGGAAGCCACGCCGGAAGGCAAGCTTTCCATGATAAGGGAGCTGCAGGCAAAGGGGCATATGGTCGCCATGACCGGAGACGGTACCAATGACGCGCCGGCGCTGGCCCAGGCTGATGTGGCCGTTGCCATGAATACAGGAACGCAGGCTGCAAAGGAAGCGGGAAATATGGTGGATTTGGACAGCTCGCCCACCAAGCTGATAGACATTGTGAGAATCGGCAAGCAGCTCCTCATGACAAGAGGAAGCCTTACCACCTTCAGCATTGCGAACGATGTGGCAAAATACTTTGCCATCATCCCCGCGCTTTTCATGGGACTGTATCCCGGGCTGGCCGCTTTGAATATCATGCGGCTGCATAGTGCGGAAAGTGCGATTTTCTCAGCAATTATTTATAATGCCCTGATTATCGTAGCGTTGATTCCGCTGGCGCTCAAGGGAGTGAAATACCGCGAAGTATCAGCAGGAAAGCTGCTTTCAAGGAACCTCTTAATATACGGGTTAGGCGGTATCATTGCACCGTTTATATTCATCAAATTGATTGATATGCTCCTGGTTGCATGCGGATTGTTCCTGTAACAATCCGGGACGGCGGAACGTTTCACAGAAAGGAATGAGAAGATGAAAGAGGTAAAAAAGGTTTTTGGGAAAACAACATTGTTGTTTTTTATCATGATGCTGTTATGCGGTCTGATTTACACTCTGGTGATGACCGGTATATCACAGCTGTTTTTCAAGGATAAGGCTAATGGAAGTATCATAGAGGTAAACGGGGTAAAATACGGAAGTGAACTGCTGGGACAGCAGTTTACGGATCCCGCCCATATGTGGGGAAGAATCATGTTTCTGGATGTATCCACCTACACGGATGATGAGGGAAATCCGCTGATGTATGCAGGCGCGTCCAACAAGTCTCCGGCAAGTGAGGAATATGCCGCACAGATTGCGGAAAGGGTTGCAATGATAAAAGAAGCGAACCCCGATGCGGATATGGAAGCCATTCCTGTGGAACTGGTCACAGGCTCCGGCAGCGGCCTGGATCCTCATATATCCCCGGCAGCAGCCGAATACCAGGTCCCCCGTATTGCCGAGGCAAAGGGAATATCGGAAGAGGAGGTCAGGGAAGTTATCGATAAGTATACAAAGGGAAAATTCCTTGGTATACTGGGAGAGGAAACTGTGAATGTGCTTGAAGTGAACCTTGCCCTTGACGGAATCCTCACGGATTGATGACTTGTCCTTATGTTCATAAAAAGCCGGCAGTCTCTGGACTGGCGGCTTGATGTGTTTCAATCATAATCAGCTGTGGCTGGGAGAAAATAATATGGAAAATAACAGGCCCGACCCGGATAAGCTCCTGGAACAGGTAAAGGAAGAGGAATCCAGGATTAATCAGGGAAAATTAAAAATATTTTTTGGATATGCAGCAGGAGTGGGAAAAACCTATGCGATGCTGGAGGCGGCCGCACAGATGGCAGAAGCGGGGGTAGACGTGGCTGCCGGGTATATTGAACCCCATGCGCGTCCGGAAACCATGGCGCTTCTGGACGGACTGGAGCAGCTTCCCGTTCTGGAAATCCCATATAAAAATATAGTATTGAGGGAATTCGATCTGGATGCGGCGCTTAAGAGAAGGCCGCAGCTGCTGTTAGTGGATGAGCTTGCCCATACGAATGCGTCCGGCTGCCGCCATACCAAGCGTTATCAGGATATTCAGGAGCTGCTGAAGGAAGGAATCAGCGTATATACCACGGTCAATGTGCAGCATCTGGAAAGCCTGAATGATATCGTGGCTTCCATAACAGGAATCACTGTACAGGAAAGGATCCCGGACTTTGTTTTCGATCAGGCGGATCAGGTGGAGCTTGTGGATATTGAGCCTGCGGATCTTCTGGAAAGGCTGAAGGAGGGGAAGGTATACTGCCCGAAGCAGGCCGGCACGGCGATGGATCATTTTTTTACCCTGGATAATCTTACGGCCCTGCGGGAAATTGCCCTCCGGCGGACGGCGGATCAGGTAAACAGGGTTACGGAAAAGAACAGGGAACAGAACCGGGAGAGTGAATATTATACGGGAGAACATATTCTGGTCTGCCTTTCGGCCTCCCCGTCCAATGCCAAGGTGATCCGTGCGGCAGCCCGGATGGCCAATGCATTCCGTGCCCGGTTTACGGCGGTGCATGTGGAAGCGCCCGGAGGAGAGGGGATGGGGGACGAGGATGCCCTGCGCCTTCGCATGAACCAGCGGCTTGCGGAACAGCTGGGAGCCAAAACGGTGACTCTTTACGGAGGAGATATTACCAGGCAGATTGCGGAATACGCGCGTATTTCCGGAGTGTCCAAGATCGTGCTGGGAAGGAGCTATACAAAGAAAAAGCTGTTTTCCCAGAATGTGAATTTTGCGGATCAGCTGACCGCCCTGGTGCCCCGAATGGAAATTTATCTCATTCCGGACACCTATACAAGGCGTTATGCCAAAAAGAACAGGCTGGAAAGCATAATCGCGGTAAAGGATAAGAATTACCTGAAGGATTCCCTCGCCATGCTTGCGGTTCTGGGGATATCCACGATTCTGGCGTTCCTGTTCCGGCTGCTGGGAATCAACGAAGCCAATATTGTGACCATCTATATTCTGGGAGTCCTGATTATTGCCCTGATAACAGAAAACCAGATATATAACCTGCTTGCCTCCGTACTCAGCGTGGTATGCTTCAATATCTTTTTTACCATTCCCTATAATTCCCTGAAGGTCAGGGATCCGGGATATATGATCACCTTCCTGATCATGTTCCTGGCCGGGTTTATCACCGCTTCCCTGGCTAAAAAAGTGAAATCCTACGGCCGCCAGGCTGTAAGGAAGGCCTGGAGAATGGAAATACTTCTGGATACCAGCAGGAAGCTGCAGATGGCCTATGGAGAGAAAGCGATAGCCGAAACGGTGGCCGGACAGCTGGTGAAGCTTCTTGATAAGGATGTTGTCTATTATCCGGGGGAACCTCGGGAAGGGGTAAGGCCTTACTGCTTTCCCAGGGAAAAAAACAGCTGTATTGAGCGTCTGCTCACGAAGGATGAGACTGCGGTAGCCTCCTGGAGCTACCGGAACAATAAACATGCGGGAGCCTCCACCGGGACACTTCCCGGAGCGAAGGGCCTGTATCTGGCGGTGAGAAGCGCCAATGCGGTATACGGCGTGGTGGGAATCTGCCTGGAGGACGGTTTCCTGCCTGCCTTTGATGAAAGCATTCTGAACGCCATGCTCAATGAAGCAGCGCTGGCTTTGGAAAAGGAACAGAGCACGGAGGATAAAAACCGTGCCAGGCTTCAGATCAGGCAGGAACAGCTCAGAAGCAATCTTCTGCGGAGCATATCCCATGATCTGCGGACACCGCTTACCAGCATTTCCGGAAATTCAGGTATGCTGATGCAGCAGGGGGACAACCTGAGCGCGGATCAGAAGCAGAAGCTTTATGAGGATATTTACGACGATTCCGTATGGCTGTATAATCTGGTTGAGAACCTGTTGTCCGTGACCAAAATAGAGAACGGCAGCATGGAACTGAAGCAGCAGCCTGAGCTTCTCGAGGATGTGATAAGCGAAGCTCTGAGCCATATCCGGAGGCGGCTGAGGGGACATAAAATCCAGGTACACCTGGAAGACGAGTTCCTCATGGCCTGGATGGATGCAAAGCTGATCATGCAGGTGATCATGAATATCGTGGATAATGCTATCAAATATACGCCGGAGGATTCGCACATTGATATTTCCGCGAAAAAACTGGGGGACAGAATCTATATCAATATAGCCGATGACGGACAGGGAATACCGGATGACAGAAAGGAAAAGGTATTTGACCTCTTCTATACGGGAGAATACCAGGCGGCGGACGGAACGCGGAGCATGGGAGTAGGCCTGTCTTTATGCCGTTCCATCGTGGAGGCCCACGGAGGAAAGCTTGAGGTGAGGGACAACGTGCCGAAAGGGAGCTGCTTTCTGTTTGACCTGAAGGCGGAGGATGTGGGCGGGGACAATTTCCCGGAAACAGCCGGAAAAGCATGACGGATATGCGCAATGCAGCGCAGAAATGAGGATAGAAATGGAAACGAAACATAATCTTCTGATTGTGGAGGATGAAAAGGCAATCTCCAACCTGATTGCAACCACCCTGGAGACACAGGGATACCATTATGAAAAAGCTTCCAACGGGGCGCAGGCCATGCTGGCGGTAACCTCCCACAGCCCGGAGGTCATCCTTCTGGATTTGGGACTGCCGGATATGGACGGCCTGGATATCATACGAAAGGTAAGAAGCTGGTCCTCCGTCCCCATTATCGTGATCAGTGCGAGGACCGAGGATCAGGACAAAATAGAGGCCCTGGATGCGGGAGCCGATGATTATCTCACGAAGCCCTTCAGCGTCGAGGAGCTTCTGGCAAGGCTTCGTTCCACCTTCCGCCGGATCAGCTATATGCAGTCCGAACAGGGAGAGGTCAGCACGGTGTTTATAAACGGAGATCTGAAAATCGATTTTGCCGCGGCGGCAGCTTATATGGGCGAACAGGAGCTGCACTTGTCTCCCATCGAATACAAGCTTCTCTGTGAGCTGGCCAGAAATGTGGGAAAGGTTCTTACGCATCAGTACCTGATAAAAAAGGTGTGGGAAAATGTGAACGTCAGCGATATCCCCTCTCTCCGGGTCTACATGGCGACGCTTCGCAAAAAAATAGAGCCGGACAGGGAGAATCCCCAATATATCCAGACAAGAGTGGGTATCGGCTATAAAATGAACCGGCTGTAGGATCGGCCGGAAAAGGAATGGGATATTATGGATAAAAAAGGGGAAAAAATAAGGGTCGGCATAATCTATTCCGCAGAATCGATTCTGTTTCTTTTGGCCGCTACCCTGCTGGGGATGGGGTTCCGGGAAATCGGGTTTACGGAAACCAACGTGGTGCTGCTGTATATCCTCGCCGTATTTATCACCGCCAGCCTGACCAGGGGATATCTATGGGGGATTCTGTCGTCTGTGGCGGCAACTCTTACCTTTAATTATTTTTTTACCAAACCCTATCATTCCCTGCAGTTTTATGACGCAGGCTATATGGTTACCTTTGCGGTGATGACAGTAGTGGCTTTGGTAACCAGCGCCCTTACATCAAGGGAAAAGGAAAATGCCAAAAAAGCCCTGGAACGGGAACGGCAGACACAGGCCCTGTATCTTCTTACCAGCCATCTTACGGAAGCCAAGGAGCTATCCGATGCTGCGGAAACAGCCGTATCCGTCATAAGCGATCTGCTGGACTGCCGGGCGGCGTGCCTCTGTTATGACGAAACGGGGGAACCGGAAAAAACATTTCTTCAGAGAACAGAAGAAGGAAAGCTTGTAAGGAGAAGGCTGGAAAATGGAGAAGAAGTGAAGAAAAGGCTGGAAAACCTCCGGGATCCTTTCTATGTGGGAGAGGAATTTTATGACTGGCCGGTCTACGGCGGCGAAGGGATTCTGGGCGTGGTGCGTATCCCCGGAGAAAGAGCGGAGGCTTTTGAGGAAACACAGAAGATATTTCTTCATTCCATGCTGGAATGCGTGGCGCTGGCTATGGACCGCATCCTTGCCGTGAGGAAGCAGGTGCGTTCCCGACAGCAGATACAGCAGGAACGATACCGGGGCAACCTGCTCCGGGCGATTTCCCACGATCTGAGGACGCCTCTTTCCGGAATCATGGGAACCTCTGAAATGATTATGGATATGTCGAAAAAGGAGGATCCCCGGTTTGATCTGGCGGAAGGAATCCATAAGGATGCCATCTGGCTCCATTCCCTCGTGGAAAACATTCTGAGCCTGACCAGGCTTCAGGAGGGCAGGATGGTCATTAAAAAACAGCCGGAAGCCGTGGAGGAAATTGTGGGTGGGGCCATAGCGCAGATGGCGGGACGTTCTCCCGGCAGGGAAATCCAGGTAGAGGTGCCTGAAGAGGTTCTGATGGTGCCCATGGATGCCAGGCTGATCATGCAGGTGCTGATTAACCTTCTTGACAATGCGGTGAAGCATACGCCGCCGGAAGCGGAAATAAAGATAACGGTAAAAAAGGATCTGGCAGGAGAGAAGGCCGTATTCTGTGTGGCTGACCGGGGAGAAGGCATTGCGCCGGAGGATCTGCCCAATATTTTCCAGACCTTTTATACGTCCCGGATAAAGCCTGTGGATGCCCAGAAAGGAATCGGCCTCGGCCTCACGATCTGTGAATCCATTGTCAGCCAGCACGGCGGACGGATGGAAGCGGGAAACAGAACCGACGGCCCGGGCGCGGAATTCCAGTTTACCCTGCCTTTGACGGACACCTGCCCTGTGAATGAAGAAACGGAGGAAACAGATGGAACAATATCATGAAACAATACTTGTGGTAGAGGATGATGTACAGATCCGGAATTTTATCTGCTACGCCCTGAAAGCGGAGGGCTTTACCTGCCTGACCGCAGGCAATGCGGCTTCCGCCATGAAGCTGCTGCTCTCCTCCCAGCCGGATATGATCCTGCTGGATCTGGGACTGCCGGACATGGACGGAGAAGAAATCCTGAAAAAGGTCCGGGAATGGTCGGAAATGCCAATCATAATAGTTTCCGCAAGAGATCAGGATAAAGAAAAAGCGGCCCTTCTGGATCTGGGCGCCGATGATTACCTGACCAAGCCCTTTTCCGCCACAGAACTGATGGCGCGCATCCGTGTGGCGCTCCGCCACCTGTACCGACAGGGCCTTCCCCGTCCCCAGTCCGTATACCGGGTGGGCGGGCTTGAGCTGGATGTGGAAAAGCATGCCGCCGCCCTGGACGGAGAGCCCCTCCACCTGACCCCCATGGAATTCAGCCTGATGTCCCTGCTGATAAAAAATGCGGGAAAGGTACTCACAAGCGGTTATATCCTGAAAGAGGTATGGGGCGCCGCCTATGACTCCGACACCCAGGCCCTCCGCGCCCTCATGGCCGCCCTTCGCCGCAAAGTGGAAAAAAATCCCGCCAAACCCCGCTATATTTTCACCGAAATAGGGATAGGCTACCGAATGGCCGATGAATAATTTCACGGCTCCCCTGTCCCCCTTTTCCATCCTCATAATTCTTACATTTTTCTTTTACCCACAATCTTCCTGTCTCTACTATCTTTTTTCTGTTACCCCACTCTTACAAAATTCAATCTTTGTCCCTAAAGAGCGCGAGCCAACTAAAGCGGCCCCAGGGAGAATTGCAAAGCAATTCTCTGAAATTGCCGCCGCCGGGCGGCAATATTCTCACAGAATTCTCACACCGTTTTCCCGAACTCTCACACCCTTCTCACAGGATATCAGCTAGAATGAAATCATCAAAAGGAGGAGAAAGATATGAGAACAGTGATGGAAGAAGAAACCGAAAAAGAATATTTGAATCAGTTATGTGAAGAGGTGCGCAGCCTTATCCATGATTATCATATAGAAGAATCCCGTGAAAAGATCTGCGAGGCGATGAAAGACTGCCCGGACGCGGCCGAGCCTCATAACCTGTTTGGAATCCTGATGGAGAAGCAGGGCGGCCATATATCAGCAATGAAGCATTTCCGTGCGGCCTGGTCATTGGATCCCACATTCCTGCCCGCAAGAAAAAACATAGATAATTACGGCGGCTTTTCCCGGCCGGGAGAGGCTGCATATACCATGGACGACTGCAGGGCGGACGAAAAAAAAGAACGCTGTAAGATCGAATATGACGAGAACGGCGTAGGACATGTGGTGAGAAGAAAACAAAATGACAAATCAGGCTTCTTTGGTTTTTAAGCGTTGTCCCGGGAAAGGGAAGAAAGGGGAACATATGAAATACTTTGATTTCCGGTTATCCAAAAAAGAAGAAAAAAAATATGTGGTGATTATAGGCTGCGGAAGGCTGGGAGCCAGCCTGGCCGCCGAAATATACGGGCAGGGAAATGACGTATGTATAGTTGACAGGGACAGGGATGCCTTCCGTAAACTGGACAGCTCCTATGGCGGACTGACAGAGACGGGCGATGCCGCGGATTTGGAAACCTTATCCCGGGTGACGGCGGAAAAGGCCGACTGCCTTATTCTGGTAACGGATAATGACAATATAAACATTATGATTTCCCAGATGGCGGAATCCCTGTTCCATACGGAAAAAATAGTGTGCAGGCTCTATGATCCGGAGAAGGAATGTATTTACAGGGAAACCGGGATTGAAACCATTTGCCCCGCCGTCCTGTCGGCTAGGGAAATAGAGAAGCTGCTGGGCAAAGAAAAAGCCATGGACGCTGAGAGGAGCAAAGATGAGAAGCAGTGTATCGGATAAAAACAGGATCCTCCTTGCAGGAGGCTTCCATAAAGTAAAATCCCTGGCGTTATCTCTGATACGCAAGGGATATAAGGTGACAGTGATTAATAAAAATTATGCTGACTGTCATAGCCTGGCGGAAATCCAGGCTATGGAGGTCATATACGGGGATGCTTCCAAGCCTTATGTGCTGGAGGAAGCAGGAGCGGACAGGACTGACATTGCCATTGCGCTGACCCAGAATGATGAGGATAACCTGGTCATCTGCGAGCTGTGCAAAAAACGGTTTGGAACGGCCAAAACAGTGGCTCTTGTCAATGATCCCAAAAAGACGGAATTTTTCTATAACATGGGAATTGATTCTGTGGTGTGTGCCATTAACGTGGTGGCAGGCATCATAGAACAGCAGGCCTTTATGGACGAGATGGCTACAAGGATCCCGCTGGGAAGCGGCAGGGTTGGAATTACAGAGGTTTTCATATCCCCGACGGCTCCTGCGGCGGAGAAAAGGATATGGGAGCTTGACCTTCCCAGGGATGCCATTATCGGCTGTATCCTGCGTGGAGAAGAAAGCATGATCCCCAGAGGGGATAACCGGATCTTTCCGGGAGACACGCTTGTGGTCATTTCCACATCGGATCAGGAAAAAGAAGTGATACGAAAGCTGACAGGAAGATAAAAGGCTTTCCGTCTGACAGAAATCTAAAAAAAGAAGGTTGCAGGATGAAAAAGTTTATATATGAAGAACACAGCATCGGCAAATTGATTCTTCTGATAGGAGTGCTGCTGGCAGTCCCGCTTCTGGTACTGCCCTTTTATCCGGAAGATGCCGTATATATACCGGCCTTTTTAATTCCGGCTCTGTTCTCCATTTTACTCGGATTGGGGATAGGATTCCTGTCGGGTAAGAAGAAGGAACAGGAAAGCTGCAGAGGGTATCTGTATTCCTCCAGCATGACGGTGCTGGCCGCCTGGGGATACGGCATCGCGGCAGGAGCGGCCCCCTTTGTCGTTGCAGGGCAGCTGACGGTGGTACAGGCTTTATTTGAAGCGGTCAGCGGCTGGACGACAACGGGACTGTCCGTCATGAACGTGGAAGAGGTCAGCCATATTTTTTTATTCCATCGAAGCTTTATGCAGTTCTGCGGAGGGCTTGGTTTCGTGATGATGATGCTCATCTTTATTCAGGAAAGAGAATCCATGAACCTGTACAGCGCGGAGGGGCATCCTGACAGACTCCTTCCGAACCTCGGGAAAACGGCCCGGGCCATATTCGTAATGTACTGCGCCTTTCTTGCGGCGGGTGTGATCGCCTATGTGCTTGCGGGGATGCCGTTATTCGACAGCATCAACCATACCATGTGCGCGTTGTCAACGGGCGGCTTTTCCACAAGGACAGACAGCATCGGCGCTTATGACAGCCTTCTGATCGATACCATAACCAACGTGCTTATGCTGGCAGGCACTACAAATTTCGCCGTCCTTCTCCTGCTTGTCAGGGGAAAATTCAGACGTGCTTTCCGGGTCAGCGAGC
>OFOK01001379.1_pt1 | contig 18702 bp, 18 predicted proteins | sample 1542001 | NCBI WGS metagenome assembly OFOK01 (sample SAMN04209242, study PRJEB22552) | human gut metagenome | biome: gut; material: feces | host: Homo sapiens | place: USA: Oklahoma
TGAGCCGCCTCTGCAGCAGAGATGTGGATGCCTGCCCTGCCTCTACTACGCACTTTACAGCTTCCGGAATCATAGGATCCCCGTCGCCTCCTCCTTCATCCCCGGAGGTCTTTTCCTTTTCCGCCACCGCATTCTTTTCGATCTCATCGATGATCTCTCTGTCGTATTCGTTGTTTTCAGAAGATTTCAGATAGTTGGCGATGCTTTCAATCTCTCCGTCGCTGACAAAACAACCCTGCACACGGATGGGCTTCTGACAGCCCACCGGAGCAAACAGCATGTCGCCCCTTCCCAGAAGCTTTTCTGCGCCGCCCATATCAAGGATGGTCCTGGAATCCACCTGAGAGGAAACCGTGAGCGCAATACGGCTTGGGATATTTGCCTTGATAAGGCCGGTGATCACGTCCACGGAAGGACGTTGGGTAGCGATCACCAAATGCATGCCAGCCGCGCGGGCCATCTGAGCCAGCCGGCAGATGGAGTCCTCTACCTCGTTGGGCGCCGCCATCATCAGGTCGGAGAGCTCATCCACGATAATAACGATCTGCGGCAGCTTCGGCATGGGCTGCCCTTGTGCGTCCGCATAGCCGTTGGAGGCCGCAAGCTGGTTATAGCCCTGCAGGTCGCGCACATTGTTTTCCGCAAAGAGCTTGTAGCGCTTGAGCATTTCCGTCACGGCCCATCCCAAAGCGCCGGCCGCTTTTCTGGGATCCGTGACCACCGGCACCAAAAGGTGGGGAATACCGTTATAAATCCCCAGTTCCACAACCTTGGGATCGATCATCAGGAAACGGACATCCTCCGGGCTGCTCTTATACACAAGGCTGATGATCATGGAGTTTATACACACGGATTTACCGGAACCGGTAGTACCCGCAATGAGCAGATGGGGCATTTTGGAAAGATCCGCCACCGTGACCTCTCCCGCGATATCCCGTCCCAGTGCCACAGAAAGCTTGCTGCGGGAGGTCAAAAAGCTGTTGCTTTCGATCAGCTCCCTCATGCGAACGGTAGTTGTATGCTTATTAGGCACCTCGACCCCTACTGCCGCTTTCCCCGGGATCGGCGCTTCGATGCGTACGCCGGAGGCCGCCAAATTCATGGCGATATCATCCGCCAGATTGGTGATACGGCTGATTTTGACTCCCGCGGCAGGCTGCAGCTCATAACGCGTAACAGTGGGGCCCCTGGAAATATCCACGATCTTCGTCTGAACGCCAAAGCTTTTCAGCGTTTCTACCAGCATATGCCCGTTGGTCTGCAGCTCTTCGTTCTGTGTGCTTTCATCCAGGGCCTTCGTCTCTGCCAGCATAGTCACAGGAGGGGCATGATATATATTTCCTTCCCCTGCTTCTTCTTCAAAGACCGGAAAATCTACCGGTGTCCCTACAGGGCTTTCCGCCGCCCTGCCGGATTCCTTCTGAACTGTCTCCTTCTGTTCGCATGCTGAGACGGCTTCTGCTGCGCCCGCTGCCGTCTTGATGGTCTGACCCTCCCTCTGTCCCCTTTGGAACGGTCCGGCCGGCAGCACGGCAGGAGGAACCTGCGCAGCCGCCACAGCGGCTACGGGATCCCTTTTCATGCTCGCTTCAGGGGAACTATCCTCCCGGGCTTCCTGCGGATCTATCTGGGCGGCCGGGCCGTCTGTAATGGAAAATACCTTTTCCAGCTGCCGGAGTTTGTCGCTGCGCCCCCGCTTAGCGGACGCTTTTGAGGACTGCTCTTCCAGAGAAATATCGATATTCATCTCTCTTTTCAATTCCCGTTCCTGCACCCGGCGGCCGCGGGCGTTCCCCACAGCGGTCGAAACAGCGGAAGCGGGTTTGGCCACTGCTCGGAACAGCTGCGCCATGCTGGTGCCCGTAAGGATCATGATCAAAATAAACAACAGAAGGATAATCACAATTTTTGAGCCGATCTGCCCGAAAGCGGAAGCCAGGGGCAGACCGATCAGGCCGCCGAAAAAGCCCGCTCCCTTGCGTAGGATGCCGTCGCCGTAAAGTTTGCCCAGTGCCTGCCAGAAGTTCATACCTGAAACAGGTTCGCTGAAAAGATATACGGCCCCGCAGAACAGCAGAATAATGCCGATCATAAGCGCGATCTTGCCCGTCATGCGGCTGCTGGCCCTTTCAAAGGCCGTGATAATCGAAATATACAGAAGCAGGATGGGCCACATAATGGCGCATGTTCCAAAAAGGCCCATGATCTGGCTGTGCAGCCAATACCACACATGTTCCCCCGGGATCAGCACAAGGCTGGCCGTCAACACGCAGAGAACAAAGAGAAGCATGGCCACCATCTGATTTCTCTGCTTGATCCTGGCCATCTCCCTGAGCTTTCTCTGCTCCCGTTCTTCTTTCGTCATTCTTCCGGCGGCTTTCGCCCCTGTTTTTTTCGCTCTGCTATTCGCTGGCTTTGAAGCTGTCTTTCTTTTTTGTGCCACACCCATCCAACCTCTTTATGTAACAGGCCGCCCGGCCGGAAAACCGGGCGGCAATTTCAAACTGCCTGTATTCTTTTCCGCAGCATGTGCCGAAACATCCTCAGACCGCGGCGGAAGCCGCCCGTATGCCGATATAGATACCGGTATTCTGCTCGATCAGCGCTATGACGACCACGATCACTCCCAGCACGGCCGTATAGATCACAAAAGGAAGAAGCTTGTTGCTGGAAACCATCCATCTGAGGAGTTTGATAGCACAAAAGCCCACTATCGCGGCGGTAACAACGCCTACGATCATGGGAAGCGCGTGGATCTCCTCGCCGGCCTCCACCGCGTCCTTGGCCGAAACCACAGCTGCCGCCAGAATGGCGGGAATCCCCAACACAAAAGAATAATCCAGCGCCGTCTGCCGGTTGATATTGCGCATCAGGCCTACGGAAAGCGTGGAGCCCGAACGGGAGAGCCCTGGGAACACAGCGGCAACGCACTGGGCAAAGCCCACGCATATGGCGTCAATAGGATTGAATCGCTTCCTGCCCGCCGGGCGGACGGCATGAGGGTCCCCATGGCTTCTGGCCCGCAGCTCCGCTCTCTCCAGCATTTTCCTGCTCTTGCGCATAGCGATGAAAAGAAGGATGCTGGTCGCAAGCAGGGCAAACCCCTCGATGAGAATAGAGGAATCCGTAGCCCAGAGATCGGCGAAATCCTTCACGCTTTTCCCCGTTCCCGGCACGGGAAAAAACATGAGGAACAGAGGCACCAGGCCGATTATCAGCATCATGACCAGATTTTCATCCGCATCCATCTGGCTCCAGCGGAATTTGCCGGTAAAGATCTTTTTGACCATCCCAAAAAAGGATTTGATAAGCCGGAACAAGAGCTTGTAATATACGAAGCAGACGGCCACAAGCGTTCCCATATGAAGGAGAACGTCAAAGAGCATCCCCGGCTCCTCAATGCCTAAAAAATGCTGGGTCAGCGAGAGATGCCCGCTGCTGGAAACGGGAAGGAACTCCGTAGCTCCCTGGATGATCCCCTGAATAATCGCGTCAAAAATTTCCTTCATCGCGGTATGTACCTCCAAATTTTCAATTCGCGCAGAGAAAACTCCGCGCGGCCGGAATACCGGCAGAACATCGATTTTACGCTTCCGGCAGCGCCTTCGGCTTTGCCGGTCTCTCCGACTTGGCTGTTTTCCGCTTTCCCGCCGGCCTGGAAACCTTTTTCCGGTTTTTATCGATCATTTCATACAGGCAGGCGATAGCGTCCGAAAGGGAGCCCAGCGAATCGATCAGCCCCTCTTCCACTGCGTCCGCTCCGTCGAGAACGGTTCCCACGTCCATGACCAGCTCCTTCGTATTCATCGCAAGCTCATAGAAGCGGTCTGTCGAAATAGAGGAATTGGCCGTCACAAAACGGGTGATCCTCTCCTGCATCCGCTCAAAATAATCCATCGTCTGCGGAACCCCGATCAAAAGACCGTTCATACGCACAGGATGGATGGTCATAGTGGCTGTGGACGCAATAAAACTGTGCTTTGCCGCAACGGCCAACGGCACTCCTATGGAATGCCCGCCCCCGAGGACAAGGCTGACCGTGGGCTTTTTCATCCCCGCCATCAGCTCCGCCAAAGCTAGGCCGGCCTCCACATCGCCGCCCACCGTGTTGAGGATGATCAGCAGGCCGTCGATCCGGGGATCCTCCTCAATCGCCACAAGCTGAGGGATCACATGCTCATACTTTGTAGACTTATTCTGTGAGGGAAGCACATTATGGCCCTCGATCTGCCCTATGATCGTAAGACAGTGGATCACATGGCTCCCGTCCCCCGTAATTACAGAACCGGAATCCGCAATCTGGCGCAGGCGCCCGTCTTCCGTTTCTTCCTTTGTCAGTTCTTCCGCTTCATCTGCGGTATAATTTTTATGGTTGCTCATGAAGTCACCTCCCGCAGTTATTCTGCGCAGGAGAGACGGCTTCATACCTGAGAACGTACAAAAGAAAACGGAAAATCCAGTTCTAAACAAATGTATTATACCATCCTTCCGGCTATTCATCAAGAATATATGGTTCCCGCCGCAGAAAAAAGACCTGCGGCCGCAGGCCATGCAGGAAGAAATATATAAAAATTCAAATCTGTGTCTCGTGAAAAGATTGACAAGGAAGCTGTTTTGAACGATAATAGAAGAAACTTACATATATGTTTTGGGAGGTATGATTCGTGGGTCTTACGATTGCACAGAAAATTATAAAAGACCATATGATAAGCGGCGAGATGACGGTGGGTTCCGATATCGGCCTGAAGATCGACCAGACGCTGACGCAGGACGCCACCGGTACGATGGCATACCTGGAATTTGAAGCCATGGGGGTTCCCCGCGTCAAAACGGAAAAAAGCGTGGCCTACATCGACCATAACACCCTGCAGACCGGTTTTGAAAACGCGGACGATCACCGCTTCATCCAGAGCGTTGCCAAAAAGCATGGAATCTGGTATTCCCGCCCCGGAAACGGCATCTGCCACCAGGTGCATCTGGAGCGGTTCGGCATTCCCGGCAAGACCCTCATCGGTTCCGACAGCCATACGCCCACAGGCGGCGGCATCGGCATGCTGGCAATGGGCGCCGGCGGCCTGGATGTTGCAGTCGCTATGGGCGGAGGTCCCTATTATATCTCCATGCCGAAAATGCTGCGCGTAAATCTTACAGGGAAACTCAAGCCCTGGGTTTCCGCAAAGGATATCATTCTGAAAGTCCTGCAGCTCCTCACCGTAAAAGGCGGCGTTGGCAAAATCGTGGAATACGCCGGCGAGGGTGTCAAAACCCTCACCGTTCCGGAACGGGCGACCATCACGAACATGGGCGCAGAGCTGGGCGCCACCACTTCCATCTTTCCCTCAGACGATATCACCCGGGCCTTTTTGAAGGCGCAGGGCCGTGAAAAGGACTGGGTGGAGCTTTCTTCCGACCCGGACGCCGTCTACGACGAGGAAATCACAGTAAACCTCAGTGAACTGGAGCCTCTGGCAGCCTGCCCTCACAGCCCCGACAACGTAAAATCCCTCTCGGACATCGGCCCTATCAAGGTGGATCAGGTCTGCATCGGTTCCTGCACCAATTCTTCCTATCTGGATCTGATGCGGGTGGCCTCCATCCTGAAGGGGAAGACCGTTCACCCGGACGTGAGCCTTTCCATCGCTCCCGGAAGCAAACAGGTCTACAATATGCTGGCGAAGAACGGCGCTCTGGCCGATATCATCGCCGCCGGAGCGCGGGTTCTGGAATGCGCCTGCGGCCCCTGTATCGGAATGGGCCAGTCCCCCAATTCTGCAGGCGTTTCCCTGCGCACCTTCAACCGGAACTTTGAAGGCCGTTCCGGCACAGCGGACGGCCAGATCTATCTCGTAAGCCCGGAGACCGCCGCCGTTTCTGCTATTGCCGGCGTTCTGACCGATCCCCGCACCCTGGGCGAGGCTGTTTCCATCGAAATGCCCGAAAGCTTCCTCCTCAACGACAATATGGTCACAGCTCCGGAAACTGCAGAACATATGGAAAGCGTGGAGATTCTCCGCGGGCCCAACATCAAGGAATTCCCCGTTTCCGGCCCTCTTCAGGAAACCGTCTCCGCAAAAGCGCTTTTGAAGGTGGGGGACAATATCACCACCGACCATATCATGCCTGCTGGAGCGAAGATCCTCCCCTTCCGTTCCAATATCCCTTATCTTTCCAATTTCTGTTTCAGCGTATGCGATACGGAATTTCCTGCCCGCTGTAAAAAATACGGCCCCAGCGTGATCGTAGGCGGCCAGAATTACGGCCAGGGCTCTTCCCGCGAACATGCGGCCCTCGTGCCCCTTTACCTGGGGGTCAAGGCCGTTCTTGTGAAGAGCTTCGCCCGTATCCACTGTGCCAACCTGGCCAACGCCGGCATCCTTCCCCTGGTATTCAAAAACGAGGCCGATTACGACAAGATCGACCAGTTGGACGATCTGGAGCTCCCCGATATCCGCAGGACCATAGCCGAAGGCGGCGAAGTGACCGTCCGCGACGTTACAAAGGGCGTCGATATCCCGGCTGAGGCGATTTTGTCCCAGCGCCAGCGGGAAATGGTCCTTGCAGGCGGCCTTCTGAACTACACTAGGGAACAAAACGGCTGAAAATGAACAAGCGGTTTCCTCATATGGGGAAACAGAACGGAGGCAGCAACATGGCAGACAAAATCAAGATGACGACTCCCCTCGTGGAGATGGACGGGGACGAAATGACCCGGGTCATTTGGAAAATGATCAAGGACATCCTTCTCACCCCTTACATCGACCTGAAAACGGAATATTATGATCTTGGGCTGAAAAACCGGGATCTGACAAACGATCAAGTAACATACGACAGCGCTGTGGCCACAAAAAAATACGGCGTGGCTGTAAAATGCGCCACCATCACCCCCAACGCGGCCCGGGTGAAGGAATATGATCTCCATGAAATGTGGAAATCCCCAAACGGGACCATCCGCGCGGTTCTGGACGGAACCGTCTTCCGCTCCCCCATCCTTGTAAAGGGGATCGTTCCTTTCATCCCCAACTGGAAAAAGCCTATTTCCATCGCCCGCCACGCCTATGGGGACGTCTACAAAAATGTGGAAATGCAGGTCCCGCAAGGCGCTAAAGCAGAACTTGTCGTCACCGACAAGGACGGCAACATGACCCGCGAGCTCATCCATGATTTCAAGGATTCCGCCGGCATCATCCAGGGCCAGCACAATCTGGACAAAAGCATTGAAAGCTTCGCCCGTTCCTGTTTCAACTACGCACTCGATACAAAGCAGGATCTGTGGTTCGCCACCAAGGATACCATTTCCAAAAAATACGACCACCGCTTCAAGGACATTTTCCAGGAGCTCTATGACAGCACCTATAAAGAGAAATTTGAGGAAGCGGGCATCGAATATTTCTATACATTGATCGACGACGCGGTGGCAAGAGTCGTCCGCTCAGAGGGCGGTTACATCTGGGCCTGCAAAAACTACGACGGAGACGTTATGAGCGATATGGTGGCGAACGCCTTCGGCAGCCTGGGGCTGATGACCAGTGTGCTTGTCTCCCCCGACGGAAACTATGAATATGAAGCCGCGCACGGCACGGTACAGCGCCATTATTACAAGTATCTGAAAGGTGAGGCCACTTCCACCAATTCTATCGCCACTATCTTCGCATGGACCGGAGCCTTGCGCAAACGGGGAGAGCTGGATGGAAACACGGAGCTTTCCGCTTTTGCCGATAAGCTGGAAAAAGCCTCGATCCAGACCATCGAAGAGGGGATCATGACAGGGGATTTGGAGCGTCTTTCCACCCTTCCGCAAAAAACGGCTGTGGATACGGAAACCTTCCTTCATGAAATCGACAAGCGGCTAAAGGCTCTTCTGTAAGCCTTCAAGCCCAGGAAACAACACTATTGGAGGCCTCATATCCATGCCTAAACGCGATAATATTTCCATGTCCGTCATCCGCCGCCTTCCCCGGTATTACCGGTTCCTGATCCATCTGCAGGAAAAGGGCGTTACGAGGATATCTTCTACAGAGCTTTCCGCAAAGCTTGGCCTTACAGCCTCTCAGATCCGCCAGGATCTAAACTGCTTCGGCGGGTTCGGCCAGCAGGGCTACGGGTATATGGTGGATCAGCTCTGCGGAGAGATCGGCTCCATCCTGGGCCTGCAGCACGGATACGAAGCGATCCTGATAGGAGCGGGAAATCTGGGGCAGGCTATCGCCTCTCATATGGATTTCACCCGGGACGGGTTCCGGCTCACCGGAATCTTCGACAGTTCCGCCTTCAAGATCGGCAGCTCTTTGAATGGAGTGGAAATCCAGGATATTTCCAGGCTGGAGGAATTCTGCCGGAAAAACGATCCGCAAATGGCGATCCTCTGTATCCCACGGGAGGCTGCCTCTGAAATTGTGGAACGGCTGTATTCTCTGGGAATCCGCAATTTCTGGAACTTCAGCCATACGGATATCTCTGTAAAATATCCAGATACCATTGTAGAAAACGTTCATCTGAACGACAGCCTGATGACGCTTTGCTACCGGGTGCACGATAAGCTGCAGCATACCGCAGCCCCGGAAAAAAAATGACGGCAACCATCAAAAACGCTCTGCCTGTAGGAGGCAGAGCGTTTTTATGTATCTATTGACAAAAACCTCCATTCTGCTATTGTTAAAGCATACGATACATCGTCTTGCATATTGTCAAACGGAAAGGAACGTTTGCGCATACGGGAAAATCAGCCTGCGGCAGAGGCCGTGTTTCATATCCTTCCTCTCTTTTAAAGCCAAAGCTCATACCACACATTCCAGAGTTCTCAAAGAGACATATCTTCTCTATGGGGCCAATCTTCCTTATGGCGTTTTGACAAGGATGCACAGGAAAGACAGCATTCTTCCGGAATTTGAAGAAAACCGAGAGATGAACTTTTCTTAACCGGAAAAACGGAAAACAGGAAGGGCAAAAGTGCATACGGAAGAATATCTGCGGCTCAGGCAAACAACGGCGGGACGTATCTTGGAGGAAAAAAAGAAATGAACAAAACCTATCGGTTTCATCCGGCAGAATATGCAGTAGGCGAAACAGAAGCCTTCTATGCCCGGATGGCGCAAAAGGGCTTCCTTCTGGAAAAGCGCGGAGTTTATCTGAGCCGTTTCCGCAAAGGAAAACCGGAAAAACGCTTATACCGCGTTGAGTTTGCATCCCCTTCCCTACCAGGGGACAGCGGCGGCCTGCAGGAGGAACAGCTCCGGCTTTATAGCGAATCCGGCTGGGAGCATACGGCCTCCTGCGGGCTGATTCACGTTTTCTCAGCGGCGGAAGACGGCAACGCGCCGAAAATCTACTCCGACCCCATCCGGCAGGCTTCCATTATAAAGACTTTCCGGCGTAAGTATCTGTTTTCCTGGCTGCCCCCTTTTTTCCTGCTGCTTCTCCATCTTATTTTCTCAGCATCTCTTTCCGGAGGGCGGAATATTCTGACGCAGTGGCTATTCTCCTTTCAAAAGCTGTGGGTAGAGCAGACAGCCGGCCTCCTTGCCTATCTCTTTGGAATGGGCTTGCTCCTTTTCAAATCCATCTACGCCGCATACCGCAGCAGTGCGCTTTACCACTGTCTCCAGAGAGGGAAACCTCTCTGCCGCCAGAGCCGCAAGCGTCATATCCTGCATTGGGGCCCCCAGGGGCTTCTTCTCCTTCTGCTTGCCGTTTCCCTGGCGGGCACCGCTGTGCAATGGTCACAGACGGAGTCTTATTCCATGCCTGCTGTCTCTGACGGCCCGTATCTGACGCTTTCTGAGATGGGTATCGAGGGAAAACGGGGGGAATCTCCTCAGGGCGGCGGCAGCCGTGTGGAAGCCGGGCGCTCCCTGACAGCCGGGCAGTGGCATACCTTTGAGTGCGTCGAATCGGCAGATGATCAGCATTGGCTCTATCAGGACATCTATTCCTTCCGGACTGAACGGCAGGCGGAAAATTTCGTGCCCATCCTTATGCATACCGCCGTCTTTGCAGGTTCTCCATCGGATTTCACCAAAATACAGGCGGGCGCACTGGACGAAGCATATATCTCTGAGCTGGAAATCCTCGTCAGAAAGGGAAACACGCTGTACTTTCTCACTTCGGCGGATGTTTCCGCCGGCCGTCTTTCTCCCGGCCTTTTGCTGGAAGCCGTCTCAGAAAAGAAAGAGCCCTCTCCCATCCCCCGCAGTTGATTTGAAGAGAACTCTGTGGTATGCTGTGAAAGAGCATCCTCTGCCTTTTTGATGCAAAAGCCTTCTACGGCGAGACCGATGCGGAAGCGAAAACAACGACAGGAGGTATTCGGTGTGATTTTTCTGTGGATCCTTTTAGGCGTCCTGCTGGCAGCCCTTATAGCCGGGGCGGCGTTTCTTATCCTCACCTACAACAAGCTGGTTTCCCTTTCTGCCCGAGTGGACAACAGTTGGGCTCAGGTGGACGTACAGCTGAAAAAGCGTTTTGACCTGATCCCGAATCTTGTGGAAACTGTAAAGGGCTTTTCCAGACAGGAGGAGGTCCTTCTGAAGCAGGTCACGGAACTGCGCAGCACAGCGCTTCTTTCCCGCACGGCAGAGGAAGCTATACGGAACAATACGGAGCTCAGCGGGGCTGTGACCCGGCTGATGGCCGTATCCGAAGCTTATCCGGAGCTGAAATCCAGCGACAGCTTTCTGAACCTGCAGCGGGAGCTTGGCGACGTGGAAAAGAAAGTGGCGGTAGCGCGGCAGTTTTATAACGACACCTGCATGATGTATAACGAATATATCGAAAAATTTCCCGGCGTTCTTTTGGCGCAGCTCCTGCATTACGAGCGCCGTTCCTATTTCGAGGCCGCCGGTTATGAAAAAGAAACACCTTCTGTTTCCCTCTGACGACGTCTTCTCCGCCGGTTGAAAAGGAGTTTTATATGGCCAGTAAAAAGAAAAAAGAACGGCGCTTCAAAAGATGGATGCTGATACTGGGCATCGTGCTTTTGATCCCCATTATAGTGAGCCTGGTGGCGGGCTTTACAGGACTTACATACGCCTGGGGCGCCAAACAGATCGTAGATGACCAGGAGATCCACGCCACCCTGCTTTCGAACGGGGATCTGCGTGTCACTGAGACCTGGAAAATCCGTATGAAGGACAGGGACCGGGATTACAGCAATTTTTACAAATATTTCGATACAAAAGGATTTTCCTCAATAACGGATCTCTCCGTTTACGATGAGGATACGGGAACGGAGTACACCTTCGTGGAAGGTGTTGATCCTAATTACGACGATCCGGGAGAAAATACCTGCTATATCTATACATCAGGCGGCGACTATGAGATCGGCTGGTATTTCCCTCCCCTGCGCGAAGGCACTCGAACCGTGACCTTTTCCTATACCATGACCGGCATAGGCGCTCTTTGGGGCGATACGGCAGAGCTTTATGTGGGCCTCATCGGCCAGAACGGCGGTTTCCCGGTGCGGTATCTGCATGGAGAGCTGGAGCTCCCCGGAAACCTGCGGAAGAGCGATATCCTCGGATGGCTCCATGTCACGTCGCCAAAAAGTTTTCTCGAGATCGGCGACGGCGTCCTCTCCTTTACGGCAGAGCGCATCCCTGCTCAGACCTGGGTGGAAATCCGGACCTGTTTCCCCAAAAGCGCTCTCACAGAGCCGGAGCGTTCTTCTACCGCAAATATGCTGGAAGCCATCAGAACCGAAGAACAGGAGGCCGCTTCGGCCAGCGACGCAGCGCAGCGCTTCTCATGGCTGTTCATGGTTCTGCGGTTGTATCTCTCCATCGGCCTAGTGGTATTCTCCTGTATTTTCGGCTCCTGGAGGAAAAAACTCTGCAAGCCGTACAAGGTGGAAATGCCCAAATATATCCGGGAGATCCCACCCGGCAGCGACCCCGCCCTTATAAACCAGCTGTATTTTTACTATAAGGGTACTTCCCCGAAACAGCAGAAAGCTCTTTTCAGCTCTGTAATGCTGAGCTTGGCGCAAAAGGGGTTCCTGCAGATGGACCGTTCCGCAGAAGGCGTTTCCATATCCGTATCCGACTATGGTTCCGAACCGCCCGCCGCTCATGAATCCATTCTCCTGGATCTCTTCCGACAGGTGGCGGCTGCATACGGCGGGGCCTTTACCATGGAACAGTACCGCCAGTTCGGAAAAAAGAGGTATCAGGAAGTCTCTTCCGCCATGGAGCGCTTCCAGTCTGCTGTGAAGCGTTCCTTCCGTCAGACCGGCTGGGAGGAAAAACACGGCCTCTGGTCTCCTCTCGGCGGAATGGCCGCAGGATACTTCCTGCTTGCCCTTCTCCTGTTCCTTTTCGCGCCGGAAGGCTGGGGGATCTTTATTTTCGCCCTGATCCTCAGCGGCATATTCCTCATAGCCTTTGAAACCTCCAAACACCGGCTGACGCTGGAAGGGGAAACTCAGCTGCAGCGCTGGCGTTCCTTCGCAAGGTTCCTCAAGGATTTTTCTAAAATGGAGGAACACACCGTATTTGAGCTTTCCCTCTGGGAGGAATATATGATCTTCGCTTCCGCCATGGATATGGCCGACACCGTTTCCGAACAGCTCAACCTGGCATATACCTCCCTTCATGCAGAGGACGAGGAAGAAGCCGGGCAGACTGCTTCCCCTCCCCCTGTTTCTTCGGACGATCCGAGCCCTTATTGGGGCGGTTATCCGTGGGGGCCGCATATACCCATGCACAGGGGCCGTACTGTTATTTTCCATGCCGGCCCGGGCGGCGGAATCGACTTCGGCGGTTTTTCTTCTATCGGAGAGCATCTTTCCAATTCCATGTATGAAGTGAGCCAGTCGGCTTATAAGCTGGCTCACCCGCCTTCAAGCTCCGGAGGCTCCGGCGGAGGAGGAGGGGGCTTCAGCGGCGGAGGAGGAGGCGGAGGCTCCGGAGGAGGTTCCGGGTGCCGCTGAACCTTTCAGAACCGCAGTCCTAATGAAGATATGTTAAAAACAAGCCGGACGCAGCCTCTATAGACGCTGCGTCCGGCTTGTCCTATATCCTTCTGTTCCATATTTCCTGGCCACATATTCTTACCGCCAACGCTTGGCCCCAGCGCCGCCTAAAATCCGGCTCTCGCAGAAAATCCGGTACTTCTTCGATCACTCGGACTGCTTTTTCCCGAAAAAACCGTCTTTTTCTGTTTCCAGTCCATTGCAAAGATAAAACCGGTATGATCCGAAGTTTCCGAATCATACCGGTCCACGCTTATATTATCTTTGATTCCTTCTGTGATCCGCCTCTATCCGCACAATAATCCGTTTCCTTTGAGATTTTCTTTGAAAACACCAAAAACCATATGTCAGGATGCCGCAGACGGCGCACAGCCATATGAAAATCATACTATTCCCCACTTTCTGTCTTTTCTCTCGAAGTCTTTTTCCAGGCTGCTTCAGAGAAAATCACAGCCATCCGCATATACATGCTATAGGAAACAGAATCAGCGGTGTGACCGTAAACAGCGCAAGCAGAGAAACTGCCGGCATTCCCAGGAGCATGTACAAACAGGCGGAAAAACGGGGATGAGCTTCTGCAAACGTCTTTTTCCCTGCCTTGCGCTGTACCTGCGCTACCGGATAGGCTCCTGCCGTTTGATATACATGTGTCATACTGTATCCCTCCTGACGCTATTATTGTAGCATTCCTCGTGCTAAAACGGTAAAAACAATCGGGAGATACAATTAAAAATGCATTAAGCTGTCCTTCCGCTACTGCCGATACATCCCCAAAGCATTCGATTCTTTAGGCTGCAAAACCGCCGCCGGAGACTTCATATCCCCGGCGGCGGTTCCATCCGCTATTCTGCTCCGCCCTTCACACTTTAGAAAAGCTCACAGCTTCGCGTCTATCATCTCACAGTAGCTTTCGAAGGAACGGGCTCCCACATCCTTTGCGACGGCCTGGCCATCCTTGAACAGGATCACCGTAGGAATGCTCATGATCCCAAATTTGGATGCAAGGGCCGGATTTTCATCCACATCCACCTTCGCCACTGCGACCTTTCCCGCATAGTGTTCCGCCACCTGCTCCATGATGGGCGCGACCATCCGGCAGGGACCGCACCAGGTAGCCCAGAAATCCACCAAAACGACCGTGTTTTCTTTCAGAATCAAGTCAAAACTGCTTTCCGCAGCGTGCAGAAGCTCTGCCATAATTGTATTCTCCTTTCCGATCTCAGCAAAATCACGAGGCGTGATACTGCACGATCTCCGCCTTTTCGATCACTACGTCTTCCAAGGGCTTGTTATTGTCGTCCGTCTTCACAGCCGCTATCGCATCTACCACGTCCATGCCGTCAAACACCTGGCCAAAAACCGTATGGCCCCTGTCGCCTATGGCATAAGCGCCGTCCAGATGCGGATTGCCGCCGTTTTCCTCATACAGTTTTTTATACTCATCCGTAACTTTTCCCATATCGGGCCAATTATACCCATATTGAGCGGTAAAGGCGTCCCCATATTCCTTATATGCATCGGAAAACTGCTGATAATAATCCCAGCCCGACAGCTGATCCGGCCCGGCCTGGTTGATAAAGAACTGGCTGCCGTTGGTATTGGGGCCCTTATTGGCCATAGCCAAAGAGCCGCGGATATTCACCAGATTTTTGCTGAACTCATCCTCGAAATCTTCCCCGGAGGCGCTTTTGCCGCCGGTTCCGTCACCATCGGGATCTCCGCCCTGAATCATAAAATTCTCGATCACCCGGTGAAAGGTAATGCCGTTGTAGTAGCCCTTTTCAATGAGATCTTTAAAATTCTGCACTGTTTTGGGCGCTTCCTCCGGAAACAAGCGGATACGGATCGTTCCCATATTGGTTTCCAGAACGGCAATCTCCTCCCCTTCCTCGGGAGGCTCCAGCTGCATGCCCAAATAGCCGCCGGCCCCACTGCTGCAGCCCGGAAAGGCAAGCATAGAAAGCACCAGCATCAATATACAAAAGATCCCTGTTTTTCGTTTCATGTGCATATTCCTTTCTTCCCCGCGGACGGGTTTATAAACAGATGGCAAAACCAAACCTGTTTTTCATGATACTATATTCCCGCGCCGGATGCAAGCACGGCTTTTCACAGGACACTGGAATTTGAAAACCCCTCTGGAATTCAAGAATGCCGGCCCCTTTTTTTGCATATAGATGAACGGAAGAAAAAAGGAGGGCTGTTAAATGAATACCTATTGTCCGGAAGGCTGGCGCATTTCCACACCGGAAAACCAGGCGTCGCTGCAATCCTCTGCCAGTCTGCAGGCCGCCTGTGCGGAAGGAAAAATCATAGAAGGTAGAGCTGTGGTCTGCGACAGCGCCCATAATCTCATAGTGGATCTGGGCTGCATGAAAGGGGTCATCCCCCGGGAGGAGGGCGCTCTTGGAATCCGGGAAGGCACCGTACGGGACATCGCCATCATTTCCCGGGTAAACCGGCCCGTATGCTTTCGTATCACCGGGTTCGGCCAATCAGAAGCCGGCGCCCCTGTGGCGTATCTCTCCAGAAGGGCCGCTCAGGAAGAATGCCGGAAGGAATATATCGAAAAGCTCAGCCCCGGCGATGTGATCGACGCCCGGATCACCCATCTGGAAAGCTTCGGCGCTTTTGCAGATATCGGCTGCGGCGTAGTAGCGCTTCTGCCCATAGACGCTATATCCATCTCCAGGATCGACCACCCCAGGGAACGGTTTACCACTGGAATGGATATCCGGGTCCTGATCCGCTCTATGGAGGGCAGCCGGATCACTTTGAGCAATAAGGAGCTTTTAGGGACCTGGGAAGAAAACGTCGCGCGCTTCAAGCCGGGGGAAACAGTGGCCGGCATCGTGCGGAGCGTGGAACCCTACGGCATCTTTGTAGAGCTCGCCCCCAATCTCGCGGGACTGGCAGAACCGAAAGAAGGCGTTCTGCCCGGCCAGCAGGCAAGCGTATACATAAAAAGCATTCTGCCCGGACGTATGAAGGTAAAGCTGGTCATCATCGATACTTTTCAGTACGAATACCGCCCCACGCTTCCGGAATACCGGTTCGAAGGCAGCCACATGGACCGTTTTGTCTATTCCCCGCCAGAGTGCGGAAAGGAAATCGTGACGGATTTTACGGCTGGCGGTTCCCTCTGAATCCAGTGTGCGAACACTCAAAATATCAGCTCCGGCGCTGTGAGGCTGAAATGCTTCACAGCGTCTTTTTACGTATTTCCGACCTCCTGTTCCATAAGTCTCCGCACATATGCGGCCCTGAGCTGATCCAGCGTTACCCCATCCTGCTGTTCCGCAGTGAGCGACAGAGTGGCCGGCTGTACCTCAGCCATCCAGCGCGCTATGACTTCATAGCCCGGCGCGGAATAAAAGCCCTGAGAAACTCCCAGGCGGACATTGGAAAGCAGCTCCATGCACTCGTTCTGAGAAAGCAGGCGAGCCGATCCTAAGAGCGCTCTTGATCGAAACGCCCTGTCCTCCGCTTCGATCTGCCGGCAAAGCGCTTTCCGGGCCGACCTTTCCTGCGTTATCACCTGCAGGGCCATGCTTTTCAGGTTAAAAAGCGCCTCCTGCTCGGATATCCCCAGGGAAACCCGGTTGGTCAGGCGGTATACGGAGGCCTTTCCCTGGGCCTCCATACTTTCCCGCAGGTCGATCCCCAGCCGGGAAAGGCTGGAAGATACTCTTGGGACAGCCCCGTTTCCCTCCAGAGCAGGCAGGTGAAGAAGCAGGGAGGCATGCATGCCCGTCCCCAGATCCGCCGGATTCTGCGTAAGATATCCGAAGGTTTCATCATATGAAAAGGAAAGTTCTTTGGAAAGGAGACGCTCCAAACGATCCGCGCTGTCATAGGCGCTCTCCAAATCCAGCCCGGGACGGCTCACATGGATCTGCAGGTGGTCTTCCCCATTCAGAACCATAGAAAGGGATTCATCCTGCGTCAAAAGGATCCCTCTTTCCTCTCTGCGGGCAATGTATTCAGGGGTCGCAAGCCCTCTTTCCACAAAAGAAACAGCGCTTGTCTTATCCATCTCTCTGAAGGGCCAAAAGGAAAAGAGGCCGGCAAGGGGCAGCCGGCTGTTTTCCACCGCAGAAAGCACCGTTTCCATAGCCTCTCTCTGTTCAGCAGAACGCATCCTGCGGACAAAGGGAAAGCCCTCGAGATTTCTGGAAAGATAAATATGCGTGCTGACCACTACGTCCTGCTCCTGGCCGGGATGTTCATACCACTTTTTTACCTTACTCATCATGTTTCGCCTCCAGCATACGGATCTCATCCCGAAGCGTAACCGCATCCTCAAAGTTTTCCGCCTCGATAGCTTCTCTCAGCTTCTGTTTTTTAGCCAGCAGCATACCTCTCCTCTCGCTTTGAGAAACCTGAGGAAGATTCCCATCCGGCGTTTTGCCGCGGTGCCGGCTGCTGCCATGGATACGCTCCACGACGGGGAGAAGACGGGTGTAGAAGGTTTCGTAGCATTTGGCGCAGCCCACCCGGCCCGTGCGGACTATATCATCCCACGTAGCGCCGCAGGAACAGCGTTCTTCCTCCCTGAGCTCCTGCGGCTGGAGCCCCAAAAGATTCAGCCCTCTCCCCAATTCGGCGAAGAGATTCCCATATCCCAGTTTTCTGGCGCACTCCCCGCAGAGAGAATATTCGCACAGATCCCCGTTTACAACCGCTTTAACGTGTGTAGTGGCATTTCTTTTGCCGCAAGCCTGACAAATCATTTTCTGCTGCCTCCTGACAAATCGCTTTCATCTGATTTCATATCATAGACCGCTTTTAAAGTCCTTCAGATACCGGCTAACGCTCCTGTCGCTCCAAACCTGCGCTTCAATATACCGTTCAGGTCCATAAAGTCCTTCCGCGTTCCATTGCTGCGGCAGGCCGTACTTTTGTATCAATTCCAATATCTCCGTATAGAAATATATCTTTTTCCTGTATTCCTTTCCGTCGTTCACTCTTGGGCTGAAGGGCTGAAGGTAGGATGCATATCTCCGTAAGTAAAGGAAAGAGTTTTCAAATCGAATTCCTCTATGGGAATGCGGAGCCATTCCCCTTCCTGATACCAGGAAGCCAGCCAGGGACAAGCCTCCGCCACCATGTAGTGCGGCGACGTTCTTTCCGGTTTTCCTCCCCGGCTTACAAAAAGATCATAGGCTGTTTTTTCGTAAGCCAGCTGTCTTTCCATATATTCCTCATCTCTGGCAGCCGCCATGGTATGCGGGCGTATTTTCCGTATATAGGAAAGTACGCCTTCCGCCTCCTTTTTAGGAAGGGACGAAAGGCTGCGGAACGGCCCCAGCGCTTTTTCATAGTAATGATACAGGAACATATCGCTATTCCTCCCTATTTTATACCAAATGTGCGCACCCTTCAACCGCGGCGTCCTCATTTTGATAGTAAGAGCATATCTCAAAAATGTTAGGAAAATATGAAATCAGTTTGTTGTAACACATTTGAGGCACCGGCAATAGTATGTAGTGTAAATCCTTTCAAATCCTTTAAGGAGGTCAATCAATTATGTGTAACAACGGTTTCTTCGGTGGCTGCGGTTCCTGCTCTTGGATCATCATCCTGATCATCATCCTGCTCTGCTGCTGCGGCGGCAACGGCTACAACAACGGCGGCTGCGGATGCAATGACGGCTGCGGCAACGGCTGCGGATGCGGCTGCTGAGTAAATAGCGCGCCTCACAGATTTCTTCCTTAACCCATACGCATAGAAGAAAG
>OFOK01001396.1_pt1 | contig 18538 bp, 16 predicted proteins | sample 1542001 | NCBI WGS metagenome assembly OFOK01 (sample SAMN04209242, study PRJEB22552) | human gut metagenome | biome: gut; material: feces | host: Homo sapiens | place: USA: Oklahoma
AGCGATATGAATACCAAAACGATCCCCATTATCAGTGAACCGATGTATTGTTCCACCCACTGGTACCAAGAGATCTATCAGGAAATCGAAAACACAGCCGCTCATTATAATCTGTCCTTGAGCCATCTGTTGTGCGAAGACAAAATCGCTTCCCCTCCTTTGCCTCCGGGCGGAACGGAACCTGTACTGCTTCTTGGGACGTCGCAGAACTGGATTTTTCATATGTCCTCCGTTTTGTCTCAGAAGCATATACGCACGCTGTGTGTGGGAGGAAATCAAAGCCTGACGGTCCCCGGGGTAAGCTCGATCCATCTTGATTATCAGCTGGCTATGAGCGAGATAGCAGGCTATCTTGCTGCCTGCGGAAAAAAACAAACTGCATTGATAGGGATCAATCCGGCTTCCATTACCGATTTAGAAAAAATGAAAGGTTTCCAGATTGCTGCAGTTGAACACCCTGCTTTTTCACCGGCAGAGGACTCTGTTTTTTGGAACAATGGTTCGATCAGCCGTTGTGTGGCGTCGTTTCTCCATAGATCGGAACAATTTGATTCGGCTGTTTGTTCCAATGATATTGTTGCATTGGAATTATTGCGTCAGATGACGAATCAAGGAAAAATGGAACCACTATTCTTGATTAGCTTTGGAAATATGATATTGGATGAATTGGTGGAGCCGTCTCTTACCACGGTATCGCTCAGCTATAAAGCTGTAGGAAGACAGGCGGTGGAATTATGGAAGGTTTTAGCGCATGCGCCTGAGATCAATTCTCTTTCCTGTTTGGTAGGCTGCCGGATTTTTCCTCGAGGTACCACTGGCTATCAGCCTGTAATGTCAAAAGTTGCTTATGAGCCTCCAAAAGAAGAGCTTCCCAATCTGTTTTGCCAGGATGCCTCTGTGGAATCGCTTTTTTGTCTGGAAGAGCTGTTTGCCAGGATGGATTTGATGGATTGCCGTATTCTGAAGGGGATCCGAGAAAGAAAAACATACGAACATCTCGCGGAGACCATGAATATTTCGGATGGCACTGTGAAATACAGGCTTAAAAAAATGCAAAAAATCCTTTCCTGCCGGAACAAGGATGAGCTTTTAGACCGAATTGAGGAGTATTTGGGAAGCGATGCGTTGAAGAAATTTGAATGTCTGTTATAGAAAAGTGTGAAACTGACAAGTCTTTTTACAATATCGCCGAATAATCCTGCTGTTTGGAAGCTGGTTATGCTCGCTTCCGTTATCGGAGAGGGGCTTATCATGGAAGCGGCGCGGCTATAGAACATCTCCCGATAAAAAGGGCCGGCGCTGAATTCGATCAAGGCACTCGTCTCAAAAAATTCAGAAAAGTTTCAATGCAGCTGTCTGTTAGCGGGTAGCTGCATTTTTGTTTATAAATCAGCAGGCGTCTTCCTGCCGGCTGTACCTAGCTATAAGGGCGGTTCCAGGTAGGAGACCAGGGGAGGACGAGTGAAAACAGGGGGCGGAAAGCAAGGTTCTGCTTCAAATAGAGATTTTCGGCATCGAGCAAAGGTGAGAAGGTATAAAGATTTTTTTAAAACAGACATAAAATTATGCAAATGAGAAAACACATGGAAGGTATGAATATTTATGCAAATATCCCTTGATTTTTTGCATAAACAGTGTATAATAAAACACATCGACAGAGACATACACTGTAAAATCCAATGATAGATGTAAAGGAAGGATCTGTAATGGCAGAGATCAAAAAGGTAGTTTTGGCATATTCCGGCGGTCTGGATACTTCGATTATTATTCCGTGGCTGAAAGAAAATTATAACAACTGCGAGGTCATTGCTGTGGCCGCAGACGTGGGCCAGGGCTCCGAGCTTTCCGGTCTGGAGGAAAAGGCTAAGAAGACGGGCGCTTCCAAGCTTTATATTGAGGACCTGAAGAAACCCTTTGTGGAAGAGTATATTTGGCCCACTCTGCAGGCGGGCGCTGTTTACGAGAAGAAATACCTTCTGGGAACCAGCTTTGCCCGGCCGCTGATTGCAAAGCGCCTGGTGGAAATCGCCAAGGCCGAGGGCGCCGATGCTATCTGCCATGGCTGCACCGGCAAGGGCAACGATCAGGTTCGGTTTGAACTGGGCATCAAGGCGTTTGCTCCTGATATGAAGATTATCGCTCCTTGGCGGATTTGGAACATAAAGTCCCGTGACGAGGAGATCGATTATGCAGAGGCCCACAACATTCCTCTGAAGATCACCAGGGAGACCAACTATTCCAAGGATAAGAACCTGTGGCATCTTTCCCACGAGGGCCTGGATCTGGAGGACCCCGCCAACGAACCCGCCTACAATAAAAAGGGATTTTTGGAGCTGGGCGTTTCTCCCGAGGAAGCTCCTGACGCTCCCACCTATATCACCATCCATTTTGAAAAGGGTATTCCCACTGCTCTTAACGGCGAAGAGCTGGATGGCGTCTCTATGGTAACGAAGCTCAATGAGATCGGCGGCGCAAACGGCATCGGCATTGCGGATATCGTAGAGAACCGTTTGGTGGGCATGAAATCCAGGGGCGTATATGAGACTCCCGGCGGCGCAATTCTTTATCACGCTCACGACAAACTGGAGGAAATCTGCCTGGATAAGCAGACCGCTCATTATAAGGAAGGCGTGGGCCAGAAATTTGCAGAGCTGGTATATGACGGCCTGTGGTTCGCTCCTCTGCGGGAAGCTCTCTCCGCGTTTGTGGAGAGCACCCAGCAGACTGTTACCGGCGATGTAAAGCTGAAGCTCTATAAGGGCAATATCATTGACGCGGGCGTGACTTCTCCTTATTCCCTCTACGACGAGGATATCGCCACCTTCAGCGAGGATGAGGTTTACAACCAGGCCGATTCCGCCGGCTTCATCAACCTCTTCGGCCTCCCCATCAAGGTGCAGGCTATGAAGAAGCAGAAGCTGGCAGAGAAGGAATAAGCGCGAAAGCATCTTTAGTTAGGGGTTCAGCTTTGAACCCCTAACGCTATTTTCTATAATTCTTTCTAATAAGAGTTTATTTTTGACGGTCTGCAGGGAAAGGTCTTCGAAAGCAGTGCCTCCTGCAGAGTTAGGGCAAGAGAATGGGAAAGGAGCCGCCTGCTGGCGGAGATCGATATGAAGCTATGGACAGGAAGGTTCCATAAGGAACTGGATAAAACGACCAACGATTTCAATTCATCCATATCCTTTGACAGCCGCATGGCAAAAGAGGATATCGAGGGGAGTATCGCCCATGCTACTATGCTGGGTGAATGCGGGATCATCGACAAAGAAGAATCTCAGAAAATCATAGAAGGGCTGGAGGGGATCCTCAGCGGCCTTTCCTCCGGAGCCCTGCAGATCGATCCTTCGGCAGAGGATATCCACACCTTTGTGGAAGGGGAGCTTACATCCCGGCTGGGAGACGCGGGAAAGCGGCTGCACACCGCTCGGAGCCGGAACGACCAGGTGGCTTTGGATGTGCGGCTTTACCTGAAAAAGCAGTGCGACCTTCTATATGGTCAGCTTTCAGATCTTGTCAAAGTGCTCTGCAAAAAGGCAGAAGAATACAGCGGCGCAGTGATGCCGGGCTACACTCATCTGCAGAGAGCTCAGCCCATCACCTTTGGCCACCATCTTTTGGCCTATGGTGAGATGTTCAAGCGGGATCTTTCCCGGCTTGCGGATACGAAAAAGCGCATGGATGTCTGCCCCCTGGGAAGCGGAGCTCTGGCGGGAACGACATACCCCCTGAACCGGCTGCGCACAGCGGAGCTGCTGGGCTTTTCCGGTGTTACCCACAACAGCCTGGACGGCGTTTCCGACCGGGATTTCTGTATGGAGCTGGCCTCGGATATCGCTATTGCCATGGTGCATCTCTCACGGTTCTCTGAGGAAATCATCCTCTGGTGCAGCTGGGAATTCAAATTCATTGAGCTGGACGATGCCTTCTCCACAGGTTCCAGCATCATGCCGCAAAAAAAGAACCCGGATATCGCCGAGCTGGTTCGGGGAAAAACAGGCCGGGCTATAGGCGATTTGACCACTCTTCTGACCATGATGAAAGGGCTTCCTCTGGCATACAACAAGGATATGCAGGAGGATAAGGAAGCCATATTCGATGCCTGTGATACGCTGCATATGTGCCTTACGGCATTTATCCCTATGGTGGATACCATGCGGGTGCTGCCGGAAAATATGCGCAAGGCGGCGGCCGGAGGTTTTATCAACGCTACGGACTGCGCCGACTATTTGGTGGGGAAAGGCCTGCCCTTCCGGGATGCGTATAAGGTTACGGGGGCTCTTGTGGCATACTGTATTGAACATACCTATACGCTGGAAAGCCTTCCTCTGGAAATATACCGCCGGCATCACGAGCTTTTTAGCGAGGATGTGTATGAGGCGATCTCTCTTGAGCGCTGTGTGAACGGCAGAAAGGTGCTGGGAGGCCCGTCCCCCGAAAATGTGCGGGCGGAAGCAAAGCGCCTTTTGCAGGAGACGGAGAAAATGGAAGCCGCTTATTCTGCCTGTGCCGGCTGAGCCGGAAGCAGCGGAATATAGCAGAATGTATATGGTTTGGAAAGAGGGTACGAAATGATGATACAGGCAGGAGTGGTAGGCGCTACCGGATATGCGGGCGCGGAGCTTTGCCGGATCCTGAGCGGGCATCCCCAGGTGGAATTGGCGGCGATCAGCTCAGTGAGCTTTGAAGGAAAGGCACTTTCAGAGGTATATCCCGCGTATTTCCATATGTGCGATTTGGTCTGCGGAACAGAGGAACAGGTGGTGGAAAAGAGCGACGTAATCTTTGCCGCTCTGCCGCACGGCCTTTCGCAGGAGCTGGCGGCCAAATGCTGGGCGGCAGGGAAGGTCTTCATCGATCTGGGGGCTGATTTCCGGCTGGAAAGCGAGGAAGAATACAAAGAGTGGTATGAGAACAGCTTTACCCACCCGGAACTGCATAAGGAGGCTGTATACGGCCTGCCGGAGCTGTTTCGGGAGAAAATCCAGGGAAAAAAGCTGATTGCCAACCCGGGCTGCTATACGACTGCTGTTCCGTTGGCACTGGCCCCGGCGCTCCGAAAGGGATACATAGAAAAAGAAGGCATCATTGCCGACTGCAAATCCGGTGTTACAGGAGCGGGAAGAAAACCCACCCAGGGGAACCACTACCCGGAGTTAAACGAAAGCTTCACCGCCTATAAGGTGGCGGCCCACCGGCATACGCCCGAGATAGAGCAGACTCTTTCCCATATTGCGGATAGCCCGGTGAAGCTGACCTTTGTGCCCCATCTTCTCCCTGTGAACCGGGGAATTCTGGCTACCTGCTATGCCCGCCTCAAGGAGGGTGTGACTATGGAGATGCTTCGGGAGGCCTATGAGGAAGCATACGGCGGCGAGTATTTTATTCGCCTTTTGAAAGCCGGGCAGGTGGCTAATATCAAGAATGTGAGATATTCCAATTTCTGCGATATTTCCCTTCATATGGATCAACGGACGGGAACCTTCATCGCTGTTTCCGCCATCGACAATATGGTGAAGGGGGCGGCGGGTCAGGCGGTTCAGAATATGAATCTGGCCTTTGGCCTGGAGGAGACAACGGGTCTGAAGTTGTTTCCACCGGCATTTTAAAGATTATAGTATTCAGCCGGCCTTATGAGTGGGACGAAACCGGCTGCCGGCATGAATCCCGAATGGATACAAGAGGGCCTGATACAAAATATGGGCCTGCAAGCGAGAGAGGGAGAGTTCCATGAAGCATATAGAAGGCGGCGTTACGGCCGCAAAAGGATTTCTCGCAGGGGGAATGTACTGCGGGATCCGTAAAAACAAAACGAAACCGGATCTCTGCATGATCCTTTCTGAAAAGGACTGCACCGCTGCGGCGGCTTTTACCTCCAACCTGGTAAAAGGCGCGCCCATACTGGTGTCGAAGAAAAATCTTGCAAACGGCCATGCCAGGGCCGTGATAGCCAATTCCGGCAATGCCAACACCTGCAATGCGGATGGTGTGGAGAAGGCCGAAAAAATGTGTGCCATTGCAGGAGCTGCGCTGGGGGTGGAACCTTCTGACGTGGTAGTAGCTTCCACCGGCGTGATAGGCCAGGTGCTTCCCATAGAGCCCATTGAAGAAGCGGCTCCTGTTCTGGCAAAGCAGCTTTCCAGGGATGGATCCTCCATGGCGGCAAAGGCCATCATGACAACGGATACCGTCCAAAAAGAGGCGGCTGTGGAACTGGAAATCGGAGGAAGGACCGTTCGTATGGGAGGGATCGCCAAGGGCTCCGGCATGATCCATCCCAATATGTGCACCATGCTCTGCTTTGTGACCACGGACGCTGTCATTGGTTCTGAAACTCTGGATAAGGCTCTTCACGAGGCTATCGGCGATACCTTCAATATGGTGAGCATCGATGGGGATACCTCCACCAACGACACCATTGCGGTTTTAGCAAATGGTATGGCGGAAAACCCCGAAATTCTTCCGGGAACGCCCGCTTATGAAGAATTCCTGAAGGGATTGAAGGAAATCTGCAAAACGCTTTCCAAAATGCTGGCAAAGGACGGAGAGGGCGCTACCAAGCTCCTCGTCTGCAAGACGAAAGGCGCTAAAACAGAAAAGGACGCCAAAAAGGTGGCTAAAGGGGTTATCTGCTCCACGCTCTTCAAGGCGGCTATGTTTGGGGCCGACGCTAACTGGGGCCGTGTGCTCTGCGCCATCGGCTATTCCGGAGCAGAAGTGGATATTGAGAAGGTGGACGTTTCCTTTTCTTCCAGGGCTGGGCAGGTAGATGTCTGCCGAATGGGCGCGGGGATCGATTTCAGCGAGGAGGAAGCCAAAAAGGTGCTCTCTGAGGATGAGATCGACGTGCTGGTCACTCTGCGGGACGGAGACTGTGCGGCGGAAGCATATGGCTGTGACCTGACCTATGACTATGTGAAAATCAACGGCGATTACCGAACCTGACGGCATCAGGAGATTCAGGGCGCTTTTTTGAAAGTATTTTAAGAAGGCCCGGAAGGCAGGAGAAAAGGGGGAGACATCATGTCTATTCAGGATATCAGCAATGAGGACAGGGCCAGGGTTCTGGTGCAGGCTCTGCCGTATATCCAGAAATATGCGGGAGAGACCGTGGTAGTGAAATACGGCGGGAATGCCATGATCAACGAAGAACTGAAGAACGATGTTATGAGCGATATCGTTCTGATGCAGCTGGTGGGCATCAATGTGGTGCTGGTCCACGGCGGCGGCCCCGAGATCAGCGGTATGCTGAAGAAAATCGGGAAAGAAAGCCGCTTTGTAAACGGCATGCGGTATACGGATGAGGAAACCATGGAGATCGTCCAGATGGTATTGGCCGGTAAGGTCAATAAAGATTTGGTGCAGCTTCTGGAAATGCATTCAGGCCGGGCAGTGGGCCTCTGCGGTCTTGATGGAAACATGCTCCGGGCAGAAAAGATCGTTTCTTCTGAAGATCTGGGCTATGTGGGCGAGATTACAGAGGTAAATACCAAGATCATCACAGATGCCACCTCCCAGGGGTATATTCCCATTGTAGCTACAGTGGCGGGAAGCCGGAAAGGCGAGATCTATAATATCAACGCCGATATCGCCGCCGCCCATATCGCTGCAGAGCTGGGGGCCAAAAAGCTGATCCTGATGACGGATATCCGGGGCCTTCTGCGGGACAAAGACGATGAGGATACGTTGATTCCTGTGGTAAATGTGAGCGATGTCCCCAGGCTGGAGAGAGAGGGTATCATCAGCGGCGGCATGATCCCCAAGATCCGCTGCTGTGTGGAAGCCGTCCGCCGGGGAGTGGGAAGAGCTCATATCATTGACGGCAGGATCCCCCATTCCATCCTGATCGAGCTCTTTACAGACGAAGGTATCGGCACTATGTTTTATTGATGTCTCTATTGAAAACAAGGCTATGTGGAGGCTGAATTCTCTTTCCCGGCGAAAAGGCGGGAAGAATTAGCAGAAAAGGCGATGATGTAGATGAATTTTGAAGAAGTCCGGAAGATAGATGAAGAATCCTTTATGCCCACCTATGGCCGGTTCCCCGTGGCTCTCTGCAGTGGGCATGGAGCCGTGGCCGTGGATACAGAAGGCAGGGATTACATAGATTTTACCAGCGGCATTGGCGTAAACAGCCTGGGCTACAGCGATCCCAAGTGGGCTCAGGCTGTGGCAAAACAGGCAGCTTCTTTGCAGCATGTGTCCAATCTCTATTATAATCCCACTGCGGTGAAGCTGGCCAAAACCCTATGCGAGGCTTCCGGATTCAGCCGGGTGTTTCTGGGCAATTCCGGAGCAGAGGCCAATGAATGCGCTATCAAGCTTGCAAGAAAATACGCTGCGGAAACAAAAGGCGCCGCATGTGATACGATCGTCACCCTGGTAAACTCCTTCCACGGAAGAACGGTCACCACTCTGGCGGCTACCGGTCAGGAGGTTTTCCATCAGTATTTCCTGCCCCTTACAGAGGGCTTTGCCTATGCAGAGCCTACTATGGAAAGCGTGAAGGCTAAGACGGATGAAAATACCTGCGCTGTGATGATCGAATATGTGCAGGGAGAGGGAGGAGTTCTCCCTCTGGATCCGGCCTTTGTGAAGGCTTTGGGGGAATACTGCCGGGAGAAAGATATTCTTCTGATCGCGGATGAGGTTCAGACCGGCGTGGGCCGCACAGGCTCTCTTTACTGCTGGGAGCAGTACGGCGTGAAGCCCGACATTCTTACCAGCGCAAAGGGGCTGGGAGGCGGGCTGCCTATTGGCGCTTGTCTTTGCACAGAAAGGCTTTCTCAGGTAATGGGCAAGAGCATGCATGGTTCCACCTTCGGGGCCAATCCGGTGGTTTGCGCCGGCGCCCAGGAGGTTCTTGACCGGGTGAATACTCCTGCTTTTTTGGAGACTGTCCGGGAAAAAGGCGCCTATCTGCGGGCAAAGCTGGAGGCGATCCCTCAAATTGAAGAAGTGCGCGGTATGGGAATGATGTTGGGCGCAGTTCTGCAAAAGGGAACGGCTGCAGAGGCCGCTTCTGCCTGTGTGAAAAATGGGCTTCTGGTACTTACGGCTAAAACAGTTCTTCGTTTCCTTCCGCCGCTTACGATAACGCATGAGGAAATAGACAAGGGTGTGGAGCGCTTGAAAAAGACCCTTGCGGAGCTTTAAGATTTAGATTACAATTTTTAGTAGGTAAGAGTGGGCTGCTATGCGCAGCTAAGGGGCATACGTTCACACAACATAAAGAGAGAACAGGAGGAATCCCTTATGAAACATCTGTTGAAGCTGCTGGATCTTTCCGGTGAGGAAATCATCTCTATCCTCAATCTGGCAGATCAGTTGAAATATGAAAATAAGCACCATATCCCGCATCCCCTTCTGGCGGGGAAGACGCTGGGCATGATCTTTGAAAAAGCCTCCACTCGGACCCGCGTTTCCTTTGAAGTGGGCATGAACCAGTTGGGCGGGACGCCCCTGTTCCTTTCTTCCGGGGATATGCAGATCGGCCGGGGAGAGCCTGTGGAGGATACAGCCCGGGTCCTTTCCCGTTATCTGGACGGCATCATGATCCGCACCTACAGCCAGGAGGAAGTGGAAAATCTTGCTAAATTCGGAAATATTCCGATCATCAACGGCCTGACGGATTTCTGTCATCCCTGCCAGGTGCTGGCGGATCTCATGACCATTCGGGAATACAAGGGTTCTTTAAACGGTCTTAAAATGTGCTTCATCGGCGACGGAAACAATATGATGAATTCTCTTATTGTGGGCGGTTTGAAATGCGGCATGCAGGTTTCTGTAGCCTGCCCCGAGGGTTACCGGCCTCCCAAGGTGATTTTGGACTTTGCGGAAGGTAATCCGGATTTCAGCATGTTTGAAAAGCCGGAAGAGGCCGCAAAAGATGCCGACGTCCTGATTACCGATGTGTGGGCTTCCATGGGTCAGGAAGGGGAAGCGGAGAAACGGAAAAAGGCCTTTGCAGGCTACCAGATCAACGATAGCCTCATGGCTCTGGCCAAACCGGACGCTATGGTTCTCCATTGCCTGCCGGCCCACAGAGGGGAAGAGATCACGGCAGAAGTCTTTGAAAAGCATGCAAAAGAGATCTTCGATGAAGCGGAAAACCGTCTTCATGCTCAGAAGGCTGTTCTGGTCAAAGTGCTGGGAGACGAGGAGGAATAAATCCTCAGAATACTGCTATCCTCTAAAAAATTGCATAACAATAAAAACAGGATCCTTTGGGCACTCTCCGTAAGGAAGGTGCCCAAAGGCTTGTCTATATGTTTAGCGAGCATCAGATTATTACACCCAAATCCTTAATTTTAGTTTTGAGGAATTTAGATATATAATTTTCATAACGGCTATTATAGGCTTATTTTATGTCCCCTTGCCTCTCATAAACGGCAAACCGGCAAAGATGGACTGATAATACCATAATTTCAGATTATGGGGAGGATTGAAAAGATGTTCACAAGCATAACTGTATGCCTTGATATGTTTGGCTGTCCGAACCGCTGTAAGCATTGTTGGATTGGACATTCTCCAAACGGTAATTTGACAAATGACGATTTAAGATTTATTGCGGAAAAATTCCGCCCATTTACAAACTGCTTAACAGTTTATGACTGGTATCGTGAACCGGATTATAAAGATAACTATAAAGAACTTTGGGATTTATGCAATGGCCTGTCGGATACTCACGAAAAACATTTTGAACTTATCAGCGTTTGGCGTATAGTTCGCGACAAAGAATATGTAAAGTGGCTTTCTTCACTCGAATTAAAGAAGGCTCAGATTACTTTATTCGGAGGGCAGAAAAAAACAGATTATTATACCGGCAGAAAAAATGCATACAATGAAATATTAGAAGCAATTGAAATTTTACTTGAAAATAAAATTTCTCCGCGTATACAGGTTTTTGTTAATAAAGATAATATTGATGAACTTCCATTTATTGAAAATCTCATTAAAAGCTTAGATTTAGAGAATCGCTGCAAATCTTTTGGTGGAGAATTCTCGTTATTTTTGCATCAGGGCTCTTGCGATGGAGAAAACGAAAAACTATATGATATAAGAGTAACTCCGGATGATCTACAAAAAATTCCGCAAACGCTTGTAGAGTATACATTAAAGCATTATAACGAAACAAAGATAGAAGATGTATTTGGAAAAACAGAGCAGGCACTTTATGAGGAACTGAAAAATGATAATTCGACAGCAAGTTATGTGAGCAAGACTCCCGTTTTCTACATAGATAAAGAATTTTATGTTTATCCGAATGTAGCTCCTCCCGAACCAGCTTGGCTTTTAGGCAATTTAAAAACAGAAAGCATAGAAACTATTTTGGAGAACTATACTGAAAGTAAAAGTGTTGCTCAAAATATTCGTTTGACCGTTCCTATTTGTGATATTGTTGAATCACAAGGTGATTGTAAAAGCCAAAGATTATTTTCTAAAGGCGATTATATAGAATATCTGACAAATAAATATTGTAGGAAGTGAACAAAAACTACTTTGGTGCAAAAGGACACTGCCTATTTGTGACGATGGCCCTTTTGTTTCCTTACTGACCTAGGGGCCTTGTTTTTTATTTTGATATGGGAAAAGAGGAAGAGATATGCAGGTATGCTTTTACGGCTGTGGTGAAGTAGGGGATTCCTGTTTGCGGTTTGCGGTGATCGCCGCTAAAAGCAAGGGGAAATGGGTTTTCTGCAGGCATCAGAGCCGCAGCACCTGGGAATTCCCAGGCGGCCACAGGGAAGAGGGGGAAACCATGGAGGAGGCTGCCCGCAGGGAGCTTTGGGAGGAAACGGGAGCAAAGGAATACACGTTGGCACCTGTGTGTGTTTATTCCGTAAAGCAGAATGGAGAGGAAAGCTTCGGAATGCTGTTCGCCGCAGAAATCCTGGAATTCGGTCCTCTTCCACCCATGGAAATCGAAGAGCTCCGCTTAATGGATGGACTTCCCGCGGAATGGACGTATCCGGAAATTCAGCCCCGCCTTTTGGAAAAGCTGGCGCTCCTTCCCTTCTGAGGGAGCTGCCGGAGACTGAAAGCCGGAACCCGAAACCGGCGCTGCAGGGCATTGGCCGGGAAGGACCATGGGGCCGCGCGCCTTTTTTGCGGTCTGTGCGGATAAGGGGAATCCACAAAAAAGAAAGCTCTCTGTATGCCCTTGGGAAAGGGAGCAGAGAGCTTTTTCTATAGCGGCGCTTTTCCGCGCTTGAGAAGACGGATGCGGAAATCCCGCCGTTTTTCGAAGGCGCACGGTGCGGGGCTGCAGGAGGCGGAGCCTTATAGGAAAAACTCCGGTTCTTTCCGGAGAGAGTTCTGCCGGCAGAATTCTCTTTCACCGGCTTTTTGTACGAGCGTTGGAAATTTCCGGGCGTGGGCAGGGCAGTTGGCTATGCATGCTGTGCAGGAGATGCAGGTTTCCGTATCCGTGGTCTGAGGATCCTGGGGATCGATAGCGTGAGCCGGGCAGATTTTTGCGCAGAGACCGCAGTGGGTGCATTTGGAACTCGTTTTCGGCTTTAGAGGAATGCGCACGGCGGAAACATCTTTATATGGCCGATTCCCCGGAATGGCGAGCTTCTCCAGATCTTCCGGCTGCTCACAGGAAGAGAACTTTTGAAGAATCTGAAGCAGAAAAAAAGAAGTTTTCATTTTATCCGCTTCGTCAGGTCTTCCCCGGGCCGCTTTGGGAAAAATGGAATGCTGCGCCACCAGGGCAGCGGCGCCCGCCAGGCGGAAGCCTTGGTTTTCCAGGCCGTCGCAGAGCTCCAGCAGGGCGTCCTCGTATTCCCGATTTCCATAGGTCACGGCGGCAAGGGCCGGGGCTCCGCATCCTTTCAGATTTTTCAGGTACTGGGCCGCATGAGAAGGGAGTCTGCCGGCAAAAACGGGGCACAGTATAATCAGCAGATCCCTCTGGGAAAAGGAAACCGTATCGAGCGTTCCTTTCAGAAGATTGCACAGCCGGGGTTCCCATCCCCGGGCCCGGATATCCGCGGCCATATGCGCAGCAAAAGCCTCCGTGGTCCCCGAATAGCTCCAGAAAAGGATATGCACAGAATCGATTTTCATAGACTTTCCATCCTTATGTATCCAATGTTTATCTATCAGAGCGCTTTAATAACCGAAAGTTCCCAGAAGGGATTCGTCGTTTGCGATCCAATCTGCCACCTGCACCACGGTATATTCCGTCTTTGTAAGCCGAATGACGACCTGTGTGATTCCGGCATTGATGATCTGCCGCTTGCACATGGAGCAGGAGGAAGCATTTTCTACATATTCGCCGGTTTTCGCGTCCTTGCCCGCCAGGTAGAGGGTGGCGCCCAGCATTTCCTTCCGGGATGCGCTGATGATGGCGTTGGCCTCCGCGTGGACGGAACGGCAGATTTCATACCGCTCCCCTCGGGGGATTCCCAGTTTTTCCCGGATGCATACGCCCAAATCCATGCAGTTGGCCCTCCCTCTGGGAGCTCCGTTATAGCCTGTGGAGACGATCTCGTCGTTGCAGACGATGATAGCGCCGAAATTCCGGCGCAGGCAGGTGCCTCTTTCGGCCACGGTCTCTGCTATGTCAAGGTAGTAATTGATTTTATCTGTGCGAGTCATATGTATGCTCCTTTCTCACGTACTCTTTTAATGATAGGGCTTTTTCCTGCAAGAATCAATGGTATTCCAGGATTTTCTGTGGTATAATGTGCGCAGAAACTTCGTTTCCGCGCAAGCCGAATCTCAAAACAAATCCAAAGGGACTTGTTTCAAGATTCGCAGGCTAGGTTACGCGGCCACAGGCCGCTTTCATGGTAAATGTGCGCAGAAACTCTGTATCAAGGGAACCCTTTGATACGAGAGGAATCTTCCTTTGCAGCGCAGGGGGCTTCATGTGCGCCTTTTGGACGCAGGCTGGGGAGGTATTTTCGGCGGCCTTTGTCCCTGCCGCGCAAGCGCAGAAGAAATATGCCAGAAAAGATTTGGGAAAGGATCCATCCGCATGAGTGAGCTTTCAAATATATCTGTAATACGTTCTGTTCTGGAAAGGCACGGCTTTCGTTTTTCCAAGGCGTTGGGGCAGAATTTTCTTGTGAATCCTTCTGTATGCCCGCGCATGGCAGCCCAGTCCGGGGCTGGTCCCGGCGTAGGTGTTCTGGAAATAGGCCCCGGTATAGGTGTGCTCACCAGAGAACTTTCCGCTCTTGCGGAGAAGGTGGTGAGCATAGAGTTGGACGAAAGACTTCTGCCTGTTCTGGAGGAAACTCTTTCTGGGTATGGAAATGTGAAGATCGTTCATGGCGATGTGATGAAGGTAGATTTAAAAAAGCTTCTCGATGAGGAATTTTCTGGAATGGAGATCGTTGTCTGTGCGAATCTGCCCTATTACATCACTTCTCCGGTGATCATGCGGCTTTTGGAGGACAAGCTGCCTATCAGGGCTCTTACGGTCATGGTGCAGAAGGAGGCGGCCGACCGGCTCTGTGCACAGCCGGGCACCAGGGCCTGCGGGGCGGTGAGCATGGCCGTCCAGTATTATGCGGAGCCGGAGATCCTCTTTCAGGTGAGCCGGAGAAGCTTCCTGCCGCCGCCTAATGTGGATTCTTCCGTGATCCGCCTGCAGCTTCGCGAGAAGCCGCCAGTACGTATTCGGGATGAAAAGCTTTTTTTCCGGTTGGTAAAGGCTGCTTTCGGTCAAAGGAGAAAAACGGTGCTCAATGCGGCGGCCGCAGGCCTTTCTCTGGAAAAATCCAGGATGGAGTCAGTGTGCAGAGAAGCGGGAGTGCTTCCCTCGTCCAGGGCGGAACAGCTCTCACTGGAGGAGTTCGCCGCTCTTTCCAATGCTTTGACAGAAGAAAGAGGATAACGGATGGATAGGAAAGAAAAATGCAGAATCTCTGAAAAGTCCGAATCCTGCCTGTAATAGCATGAGGCGGCGGGACGAAACGATAGGGAAAAGCCGGTTTTCCGGCGGAGGGAGGAACTATGAGCGACGGTAAAATGTCTGTGCTGTTTTTTGAGATCGGCTTGGTTTTGACGCTGATTTCCTGCGTTCTGGGCCCCTGCGGCATTCAGGACTGGTCTATCGCATGCGCTGTGGTGGCGGGATTTCTGGCGCTGGGGGGCATGTATCTTGCCTTCGGAAGCTGGAACGAGGAAGAGGCTGCGAAAAGCGGGCGGCCTGCGGATCCCCATCCCCCATCCTCTGCCGGGGACGGGAAAACGGATGCGGAAACAAACGGGACCGGAGTGCAATAAAATATCCGGGCCGCCTGCCCGGAAGAAAGAGGTATGACCATGAAGAAAAGACCTGAGAATACGGGACGCCGGTTTTCCTGGGAAAGATGCGTCTGGCTGGTGATATTCTTCACCCTGCTGCTCTCTGTGATCGCCATCAGTGTGACAATGTATTTTGCTCCGGCGGAGGCGGATCCGGAAAATCCCTATGCCAGGGTGAAGGGGGACTACGTGCTGATGCTTCTGCAGTGTGTAGTAGGAGTCCTGGCCATGCTTCTTCCCAGCTTCCTTCAGAGAAAATGGCAGCTTGTGATTCCTTCGCGTATGATGATCCTCTTTGCGTTGTTTTTATACAGCGCTATTTATCTGGGAGAAGTGCGGGCCTTTTACTACAATGTCCCTCATTGGGATACCATCCTGCATACCTGCAGCGGCGCTATGCTGGGGGCGCTGGGATTCTCTATGATCAATTTTCTCAATAAGACAGACAGGGTCCCCATGAATCTGAGTCCGGCGTTCGTGGCCTTTTTCACCCTTTGCTTCGCGGTTTTTCTAGGGGCCGTGTGGGAGATATATGAATTTACCGCCGACGGGCTCCTGCATACCAATATGCAGAAATTCGCCCTTGAGGACGGTACGCCCCTTATGGGCCGCGCCGCCCTTCTGGATACTATGAAGGATATTATTGTGGATACCGCGGGCGCTTTGGTCATGAGCGTCATCGGTTATATTTCCCTGAAATATAAGAAGGGCTGGGTGGAAAAGCTGCTCCTGCACAGAAAAAAAGAGTCTTCTTCAAAGTCTTCCGGTTAAGGATCAGCCGCATGCAAGCGTTTTGGGCTCGGCTCTTTCAGTCCTTTTTCTGCAGATTTTTGTTTGCCGCGGCCCCTTCTTCCGCTTATGGGAGAAGGGGCCGCGGCTTTATCTGTCTTCGGAGCTGTGCGCCCCTTTTCAAGAGCCTGGGATAGATTGGCCGGAGTTCCTTTATTAGTTTTATAACCCTGAAAGCGCATGCCGGAAAACCGCAGTTAAGGCCGGGACCATAGCTGCGGTTTGCGCTATTGCGGTACTAATTACGGGGGATCCTCCGGACGGCGCCTGCCGGGAGCCTCATGTCTATTTTGTAGGAAACAAATGCGGAAAGAGATTTTCGCTCCTTCCGCATCCATCGAGTTTTTAATACCGGTTTGAAAGAAATGCCGTTTTCTTTAGCGTATTTTTCCGCTGCAGACCCAGTTTCTCCGTATATGACCAGGGCCGCAGCTGCTTTTTGCATAAAGATGCCTCCCACAAGCGAATTTGTTTTGATTGAATATATTTTATAGTATAACTTTATTCAGAAGAAAGACAAGTGATTATAAAGTAAATGATGTAAAGGAAAAATGCTCTACTCGAGATCCTCATAAAAAGCGGCTCCGCGGACACTGAGAGGAGCAGGGCCGCAGGATGATCCGAAACCGTGGAAACTATACGGCAGACGACGGAATGCGAGTCATATTGCATGCCTTTAGAGGAAATGTAAAGGATGCGGCGCGGCAGAGGAGGCTTGGCTTTGCATAAAGCCGTTACTCCTGGGGAAATCCGGTCTTCCATTTTTGATTCCGGTACGGTATACTGTAGGCAGAACACAGGCAGAGCCTGTATAAAAGGAGGAGCTTTCAATGGCAAAGCCGGAAACTACAGTGCGCAATCCGCTGATATGGGCCGATGTGCCCGATGTCGACGTCATCCGCGTGGGGGACGTTTTTTACATGGTGAGCACCAGCATGCACAGTATGCCGGGGTGCCCGATCATGAAATCCAGAGACCTGGCTCACTGGGAGCTGGTGAGCTATGTTTTCGATACGTTCGAGGATAATCCGGGCCACGATCTGCTGGACGGAAAGGGTATTTACGGCCAGGGTTCCTGGGCGGCAAGCCTTAGGTATCACAAAGGTATGTTTTATGTGTGCTTCAACTGCAACGACACCCGTCAGTTCTATGTTTACAGGACGGAGGATATAGAAAACGGCCCCTGGGAACGCACGGTTTTTCAGGAGTTTTTCCACGATCCCGCCCTCTTTTTTGACGATGACGGCCGCGTATATGTGATCTATGGGGGCGGAAGCATCCATATCGCAGAACTGACGGAAGATTTGCGGGCAGTCAAGCCCGGCGGCGTTCGGCAGCTTCTGATGGAGACGGAATCGGAGGGCATCGGCCTCCGCTGCGAGGGCGGGCACGCCTATAAGATAAACGGGATGTACTATCTTTTCTATATCGAATGGCCCAATACGGGGAGCTGTATGCGGCGGGAAGTCTGCTACCGCTCCGCTTCTCTCCTGGGGCCCTACGAGCGGCGTGTCGTTCTGGAGGACGACATGGGCTACCAAAATAAGGGCGTGGCCCAAGGGGCCGTGTTCGACCTTCCGGACGGTTCCTGGTGTTCCATGCTGTTCCAGGATCACGACGCTGTGGGACGCATCCCTTATCTGCTTCCTCTCCGCTGGGAAGACGGCTGGCCGGTCATAGGGGACGGCGGAAAGGTTCCGGAGAGTTTTACCGTGCCTCTGGAACCCTGCGGGGAGAAGCCCCTTGTGATCAGCGACAGCTTTTGCCACGGAGAAAACCGTCTCGCGCTCAACTGGCAGTGGAACCATAACCCCGACGATTCCCTCTGGTCCTTTACAGAGAGGCCCGGGTACCTCAGGCTGCATACAGGCGCTCCGGCGGAAAGCGTGCTCGCCGCCCGGAATACCCTTACCCAGCGGACGGAAGGCCCCCGCTGCACAGCGGAGGTAAAGCTGGAGCTCTCCGGTTTGAAGCCGGGCGAGAGGGCCGGGCTGATAGCTCTTCAGAGCCATTTTGGAACGGTGGGTGTCCGTATGGAAAAAGAAGGCTGTTTCCTTTCCATGTGTGTGAACGACGGCAGCGGTATGGAGAAGGAAGAGGAGAGGATCCCCTGGAAGGAGAGCTCCGTCTTTTTAAAAATTGCCTTTGATTTTGCAGACAGCCGCGATACGGCGGAATTCTTCTATTCCGGAGACGGCCTGGAGTGGATACCCCTGGGAAGCTCTTTGAAAATGCTGTATACGCTTGACCACTTCATGGGATACCGCATAGGTCTCTACGCTTATGCGGCGCCAGGGTCGGAAAAGCCCGCCGGATATGCGGATTTCACTTCGTTCCGGTATGAAAAGGACGGGACGGAAATGGTGGCTGCAGACAGGGAGCTTCCATGATCAGCCGATCATATTTCATTCCTTTTATAAGATTCGGGTAGACTGCAGGCTGAAAAGCGGCAGGATGGGAAAAGAAGCCTGATACGAAAGAG
>OFOK01001404.1_pt1 | contig 18367 bp, 16 predicted proteins | sample 1542001 | NCBI WGS metagenome assembly OFOK01 (sample SAMN04209242, study PRJEB22552) | human gut metagenome | biome: gut; material: feces | host: Homo sapiens | place: USA: Oklahoma
TGAATTGAATGTGCATCAATATGTGGAGGTCATGCACTTTATTTGGGAGATAACACAGTTCTTTGTGTTGTTTATATTTTAACAAAACAGGGGGTAAAAACAAGCCTCCCGGGGGGATTATTACCTATGAAAAAAAGAACGTTATTCATGCTGTATATGAATATATAGATATCCCCCCCGGGCGGTTGTTGACACTTTGACACAGTGATAAAATATAGTTAATTACGAGGTGCGCGCCGAATAAAATAAAGTTTTCACAGGGAAAGGAAGTATATCTATGCATATACCTGAGAACTATTTAAGTCCGTCAACATGTGCGGTAATGACGGCAGCCATGCTTCCGGTATGGGGATATTCGATCAATAAGATCAGAACGGAGATACCTAAGGCAAAGATGCCGTTACTGGGAATTGGCGCAGCATTTTCATTTCTTGGAATGATGTTTAATGTACCGCTTCCGGGAGGTACGACAGGACATGCGGTAGGTGGAACTCTTATCGCAATTCTTACAGGCAGTCCGGCGGCCGGGTGCATATCGGTATCCATTGCGTTGCTGATCCAGGCACTGCTTTTTGGAGACGGTGGAATTCTTGCATTTGGAGCAAACTGTTTCAACATGGCTTTTGTACTGCCGTATCTAGGATTTTTTCTGTATCAGTTACTTCTGAAAAAGACAGGCAAGCGTAAACTTAGCGCTGCGATTGGTGCATATGTAGGAATCAATGCAGCGGCATTCTGTGCAGCTGTTGAATTTGGAATTCAGCCATTGCTGTTTAAAAATGTAGCAGGTCAGGCGCTGTATTGTCCATATCCGTTAAGTGTGTCCATACCGGCAATGATGGTCGGACACATTACGTTATTTGGCCTGGCAGAGATTGTATTAACAGTAGTTGTATTGGCTTTTGTAGAAAAAGTTTCACCTGCAGCACTGGACAATGTTCCGGAGAAATCTTCGTTCAAACCACTGTACATATTAATTGGAGCACTTATCGTTCTGACACCGATCGGACTTCTCGCAACAGGTACTGCCTGGGGAGAATGGGGCGTGGATGAGATGGCGACACTTGTCAGTGGCGGCACTCAGTTGGGATATACTCCGTCTGGTATGGAGAGTGGATTTGAGCTTTCAACACTGTTCCCAGATTATTCGATGACAGGTATGCCAGAATGGACAGGATATATTTTGTCAGCAGTTGTTGGAGTAGCTCTTCTGGTAATTTTCTTCAAAATTATTTCTTCTCTTATGAAGGATAAAGTTGATTTTAAAAAGAAAGCAGCATAATTAATAATGAACGATTACAGAACAGAAAAAACAGAAATTCCTGAATGGATGTGCCAGCAGGAAGAATATACTCCGTCGAAGGATAAAGAAGCATTTTTGACTAAGAGCACAAAGTCTGTTTTGTCTGTACTTGGAAAGCTAAGATTTCATGAAGGGAAGGATGGCAGATTTTCTGCTACTCCTTCTCTTAAATTATTTTATACGCTAATATATATTATACTGACAGCATCTGCGAGAAATTATTTATTTGTATTGATCATGTGTGCAGCAGTAACTGTCAGACTGGCATTTTTTCCGGCAGCAGCAATACGGCAGGTTTTAAGTGAAACAGCAGGTGCAGTAATGATTTCTGTGTTTCTTCTTTTGCCGGCAGTTTTTATGGGGAATCCTCAGACACTGGCGAATATTACAGCCAGGGTGTATGTATCGGTAACTTTGGTTGGAATATTGTCGGCTGGGACATCCTGGAATAAACTTACAGCCAGTATGCGAACTTTCCGGATTCCGTCACTGTTTATTTTTACACTGGATATTACGCTGAAATATATTTCTGTTCTTGGAGAAATCTGCGTGGATATTCTGACATCTGTCGGGCTCAGATCGGTGGGAAAAAACCCGGACAAGGCAAAATCTTTTTCCGGAGTACTTGGAATCACATTCCTGAAATCCAGTGAGATGTCAGAAGAAATGTATGCGTCTATGTGCTGCAGGGGATTCACAGGAGAATATCAGATGAGCAAGAAGTACAGACTTTGTTTGCAGGATGTTTTGGGTATTCTGATGATGATGTGTGGTATTTGCCTGTTTTTATATTTGAATGTAAATATGTAGTCCGAGATTTTTAAAGAAAGGGAAGAAGCATGATCACACTTGAAAAAGTATGTTTTGCATATGAACATGAAGTTGCACTTCGATATGTGAATCTTCATATCGAAAAGGGAGAGTCACTGGTAATTCAGGGACCGAATGGATGCGGCAAATCAACGCTTATCAAATTATTGAACGGGATTATTTTTCCATCAGAAGGGCATTATTTATATAAAGACCATGAGATTACAGAAAAAGCGCTGAAAGACAGGCAGTTTGCAAAGTGGTTTCACCAGCAGATGGGATATGTTTTTCAGAACGCGGATACACAGCTGTTTTGCGGAAGCGTGGAAGAGGAAGTTGCGTTTGGACCGATTCAGATGGGGCTTTCGGAGGCAGAAGTCAGGGAGAGAACAGAGGATTGTCTTCGTCTGTTTGGAATTGAAAAGCTTAGAGAAAGACCACCGTATCATCTGAGCGGAGGTGAGAAGCGAAAGGTTTCTCTTGCATGTATTCTTTCCCTGAATCCGGAGGTGTTGATCCTGGATGAGCCGCTTGCCGGTCTGGATGAGAAGACGCAGGATATGCTTCTGGATTTTCTTAAAAACTTTCATAATGCAGGAAAAACGCTGATCACGATCACACACAATCGCCAGCTTGCGGAAAATCTGGGAACGCGTTTTGCAGTTATGAATGAAGAGCATGAATTGAAAGTATTATAACTGTTCAGAAGGTAGTAATATTATAAAAAAAGGTACTTCCCGCGGATTTGAAAGTACTTTTTTTATGGGTTGAATTGAATGTGCATCAATATGTGGAGGTCATGCACTTTATTTGGGAGATAACATAGTTGTTTGTGTTGTCTTTATTTTAACAAAATGGAGAGGGAAAACAAGCCTCCTGGGGGGATAATCCTGCCTGTAAGCATCCCCAGACACAGTCGTAGGGGAGGTGTGGCGCAGAAGATAATCTGCAAATGAGAAAAATTGTGAATGCGGTCACTGGTTCGGAGGGGAAGATAATCTGCAAATGAGAAAAATTGCGAATGCGGTCACAAATATAGAGCAGAGATAATCTACAAATGGGAAAAATTGTGAATGCGGTCACAAGTATAGCGCGGAGATAATCTACAAATGGGAAAAATTGCAAATGCGGTCACAAGTATAGAGCAGGAGATAATCTACAAATGAGAAAAAAAGGAAATGTGGTCACAAGTATAGCGCAGGGGTAATCTGCAAATGGGAAAAATTGCAAATGCAGTCCCCAGGACAGCTGTAGAAGGAAGGTACAGAGGGAAGCGTAATTCGACTCTGACAAAAACATATAAAAGACACCTGTTGACAATCATGGCTGGTATGGGTATGTTTAACATAATATATAGCAAGAATTCTCCTTCCTCTACAGGTGGGAGATGAATTGTAAAAAATAAAAAAGAACATTTGTTTGGCAACGCAATCCATGGTATAATAGAATCAGTCGATAAGATAAGGTAATTATTCAAAAAAGGGCTGGTTTTATGGAAAATATGGATCACAATGCACATTCAGTGTACTTGATGTATTATCACTTGATTATGGTGGTAAAATATCGAAGAAAAGTTATCAATGATCCAATTTCAGAAAGAGCAAAGGAAATATGGGAATATATTGCCCCACGGTATGGAATTGTTTTGGAGGAATGGAATCATGATATTGACCATGTGCATGTAATGTTTCGAGCACAGCCAAAAACAGAACTCAGTAAATTTATCAATGCTTATAAAAGTGCCAGCAGCAGGCTGCTGAAAAAAGAGTATCCGGAAATCCGGGAAAAACTTTGGAAAGAAGCATTCTGGAGCCAGAGTTTCTGCCTTTTGACGGCAGGAGGGGCGCCAGTAGAAGTGATCCGTCAATACATCGAAACCCAGGGAGAGAAAAAGAATTGAACATAGCATATCGTTTCCGGATTTATCCAACAGAAGAACAGAAGATACTCCTTGGAAAAACATTTGGCTGCTGTCGTTTTCTGTACAACCAGATGCTTAATGACAAGATCCAGGAGTATAAAAAGTCAAAAACGATGTTAAAGAATACACCAGCTATGTATAAAAAAACGTATTCATTTCTGAAAGAAGTTGATTCGCTGGCTCTGGCAAATGTTCAGCTTCATCTGGAGAAAGCATATAAGAACTTTTTCCGTGATCCGAAGGTTGGATTTCCGCGTTTCAAGTCAAAACATCATTCCAAAAACAGCTACACAACAAATGTGGTCAACGGAAATATTCTGGTAGAAGGTAACCGGATCCGGCTTCCGAAATTAAAATGGATCTCCATGAAAAAACACAGGGAGCCTGCAGAAAACTGTCGTCTGAAATCAGTGACAGTCAGTATGGAGTCATCTGGAAAGTATTTTGCAAGCCTGCTGTATGAAGGATACAGCTGCGAAAACCAAGCAGCAGATAAGGATTACAGCAATGCAAAAATACTGGGGATTGATTATGCGATGCAGGGGATGGCAGTGTTTTCAGAAGAGATCGAGCTTGAAAAAGCAGGGTTCTTCAGAAAAAATGAAAAAAGGCTGGCAAGGGAACAGCGTAAACTGTCAAGATGTGTAAAAGGGAGCCACAATTATGTGCGGCAGAAAAAGAAAGTTGCCAGATGCCATGAAAAAATACGCAGCCAGAGAAGAGATTATCTGCATAAACTGAGCCGCAGGATCGCAGACCAATACGATATAGTTGCGGTAGAAGATATTGATATGAAAGCGATGAGCCAGTGCCTGCATTTTGGGAAAAGTGTACAGGATAATGGATACGGGATGTTCCGGAATATGCTGGAATATAAGCTTGAATGGAAGGGAAAAGAATTAATAAAGGTAGACCGCTTTTTCCCTTCAAGCAAAAAATGCAGTAAATGCGGAAAGATAAAAAAAGAGCTGAAATTATCCGAAAGAGTTTACCGCTGTACGTGTGGAAATGAGATGGACAGAGATCGAAATGCAGCAATCAACATCCGTGAAGAGGCAAGAAGGATGCTGGCAGCATAAACTGTCCGTATCCGGACAAGACAATAAGTAAGAAATATGCCCGTGTCCGGGCAAAAAATCGCGGGGCACGCGAGGATAGCTTGTAGATACTTGGCTCAGTAGAGCCATTGAGCAAGAAGCCCCCACTTCAAAATCAGAGATTTAAGTGGTGGGAGCATGTCACAAATTATTGTTAACATTTATTGACATTTTCGCGTCAGAGAAACTTATTCAGGAAGAAAATGCAGGTGCTCTTTCCATAATTCTTTGAAGAGTGCTTCTACGGTCCAGAAAATATTTTGAGGAGTAATGATTGCTTTTAAGGGAACTGTCTGAGCACCAGTCTGTTTGTAGTCTGCCAGGAAGGAATCTATCTGTGCGGAATCTATTCCAGAGAATACAATCATTTCCAGAGGAAAATCCGGGCCGTTATAGATTACTTTTTCTTTAGCAAATCCCTGAATCCCGGCGAGGGCACCAAGTTTCTGATTATAATCTTTTCGAGAGATTTCTTTTATCTGAATTCTGTTTTTTTGAGCAATACTGCGGACTACCTTGATTTTTTCTTTTCCAAGTCCAAAAGTTAAGATAATCTGAGCCATTTTTCCATCCTTTATATGTTGAATTTATAATGAGAATTATTTAGCATTCTTTTATAAATATTCTATAACATTTTTACATGTAATGGCAACAGAAAATTTCTGTATGTCATTTGACGATCGCAGTAATTGTAATTTTCTGAATTTCAGTGTAAGATATCCATATCTTAGGAAAGTGAAAAAAATAGCATGAATGATAAATTTGCAGTATGTATTGGAAAAGGTGGACAACGGGACCAGGCAGAATCTTTTGCACGGAAAACGGAGAGCATCATTGCAGATAAACCAGGAAAAAACCTGACAGTTTTGTTCGATTCGAAAGGTATTTCTCTGACGGGATATGGATTAACCTATCAGGGCGATTTTGAAAATATGCTTCACCGTGTCACAAACGGGAGATTGCAGCATGAAATGCTGGTGCGGGCTGCCAAATCAGAAAAAGAAGGACGCAAGGCGATTGATGCCACGGCAGGTATGGGAGAAGATGCCTTCCTGCTTGCAGCGCAGGGATACGAAGTAACCCTGTACGAGCAGAATCCGGTCGTTGCTGTCCTTTTGAAAGACGCACTGCGGCGCGCAAAGAAACATCCGATATTGAAGGAAATCGCAGTCCGGATGAAACTGGTCGAGGGAGACAGCGTAGAATGTATGTCCAAACTTCTGGATCCGGTAGATGTTATTTACCTCGATCCCATGTTCCCGGCACGACAGAAATCCAGCCTCATCAACAAGAAGCTACAGCTGATCCAGAAACTTGAACCACCATGTTCCGAAGAGACGGATCTCTTTGATGCAGCAATCAAAGCTACACCGGAGAAGATTATCGTAAAACGTCCGCTGAAGAGCGAATTCCTTGCCGGAAGAAAACCTTCCTACACGTTAAATGGAAAAGCCATCCGTTATGATTGTTATACATTATAAAGAAATTAGACTAAAATGTAAAGATGATATTTGAAGTATTCAGGAAGGGAACCTCTGGATATACAGATATCCCTTCCGTCATATTTATTTCAAGAAGAAATGAATCAACTTATCATTAATTCTCTTATATGGCTGGTATCTCATTGGCAGATCCAGCCATGTTTTTTTGTCCACGATACTCTTATAATGGGAGAAAGTCCGGAAGCCTTCATGGCCATGATAACCACCCATACCACTTTCACCAAATCCCCCAAAAGGCATTTCACTGGTCGCGAGATGGATAATAGTGTCGTTGATACAGCCACCACCGAACTGGCACTGAGAGGTGACCTTACGAGCAGCCACTTTATCACGGGTAAAAAAGTACAGAGCAAGCGGATGCGGCATAGAATTGATCTTACCGATTAACTCATCCAGTGAATTATAGGTGAGAACGGGCATGACTGGCCCGAAAATTTCTTCTTGCATTACTTTATCTTCATAGGTTACATGATCCATAACTGTAGGTTCAATACGCAGTGTATTGCGATCATTATGGCCGCCGAAAATGACTTTATCATGATCGATCAGACCTGAAATTCGATGGAAATGTTTTTCATTGATGATCTTTCCGTAATTTGAACTGGAAAGCGGCTGTTCCCCAAATTGAAGTGAAATCTGTTTTTTTACTTCTGCAAGAAAAGCATCCTTAACAGAACTGTGACAGCAGATATAATCTGGAGCAACACAAGTTTGTCCGCAGTTCAGATATTTACCAAAAACAATCCGCCGTGCAGCCAGTTTCAAATCAGCAGATTCGTCAACAATACAGGGACTTTTTCCGCCAAGTTCAAGCGTTACAGGAGTAAGATGTGCGGAGGATTTTCTCATCACTTCTCTGCCTACATTCTGACTGCCGGTGAAAAAGATGTAATCAAAATGTTCTTCCAGCAGGCTGGTGTTTTCCGCACGTCCACCGGTGACAACTGCAACCATCTCCGGAGAAAAACATTCCCGGATCATTTTTTCAATCAACTTACTGGTATTCGGTGAATAAGCACTTGGTTTCAGAATCACGGTGTTTCCGGCAGCAATTGCGTCAATCAGTGGATCAAGAGAGAGCAGGAACGGATAATTCCATGGACTCATGATCAGAACGACACCATATGGACCTGGTTTGGTAAAACTCCGGGAATGAAACTGCGAGAGTGGTGTGTGCACCCGTTTTTCACGTGAGAATCTGCGTATATGTTTCAGCATATAAGAAATTTCACTTAAGACCAGACCTGTTTCACACATGTAGCTTTCGAAGTTACTTTTGCCAAGATCTGCTTCCAGGGCCGTTGCGATTTCTGCTTCATTTTTCTGGATACATGTCTTTAGTTTTTTCAACGCATGAATGCGTTTTTCTATATTTAAAGTTTCATTACTGTAAAAATATGCTCGCTGTTTTTCTATAAGTTTATGAATGTCATTCTGATTCATTCGAAGTGTCCTCCTGTTTTTTGTCCATGAGAATATAATAAAATTTTTCCAGTTCGTGTGCATCCATCAGTACCGGCACCGGATAGAGAGGATTTCCTTCTTTGTCTGCATAATGAGCCAGTTTTGGAATGTCTTCTTCTTTGATTTCTGGTATAGTATCCCCGATATTGAAACGTTTTTTCATATCTTTGACTGCCTGGATAAAAGCATGCGCGGCTTCTTTTTCAGGTGTACTGCTGTCAGCAACACCGGCTGTCAGGGCAAGTCGGGCGAGTTTGGAATGAATCGTATCTCCATATGATTCCAGTACAAATGGAAGAAGTACTGCATTTGCAAGTCCATGAGGAACATTATACTGGCCACCAAGGGTATGTGCAACTGCATGAACATATCCAACATAAGATTTGGTAAAAGCACAGCCTGCAAAATAAGAAGCTCGGAGCATATTTTTGCGAGCTTCCTTATCCGAACCGTTTGTATAGGCACGGTCCAGATTTTCGAAGATCAGCTGTACGGCATCCAGTGCATTCTTTCGGGTACCAGGTGTTGTAGAGTTCCCGATATAAGCTTCAACAGCATGAGTTAAGGCATCCATGCCTGTGGTAGCAGTGATAAATGGCGGAAGGCTTAAAGTGACTTTCGGATCCAGAACAGCGTATCTTGGAATCAGAGGAAAGTCATTGATCGCATATTTGTATCTTGTTTCTGCATCAGTAATAACGGCTGCAAGAGTTGTTTCACTTCCGGTTCCGGCAGTGGTAGGAATGGCGATCAGAAGTGGAAGCTTTTTGTGTACTTTCAGGATGCCTTTCATCTGTGCAAGAGACTGTTTCGGTTTTGCAATGCGCGCAGCAACTGCTTTGGCGCAGTCCATGCTGGAGCCACCACCAAAACCAATGATTGCTTTGCATTCAGACTGATACCAGAGGTCTTCAGCTTCTTTTACATTGACAGTAGTTGGATTGGCAACGGTTTTGTCATAAATGGAATAAGAAATATTGTTTCCTTTCAGGGCTCTTTCCAGGCGGTCGGTCAGTCCCAGATTGCGGATGCCTTTATCTGTGATGATAAGAACGTTATCGCATTTCTTTTTGAGAAGAATTTCAGGCAGGGACTTCACGCTTCCGATAACTTCAGGATTGCGATATGGAAGGAATGGAAGTGCAAATTTAAAGGCTTTTTGGAAAGCACGACAGTAAATTTTTCGTAATGTATTCATAAATCTAAAATCCTTTCGATGATTTAATTATTTGAATTGCAAAATATTTGTATTCAAAACATTCCTATTATAGCATTCAAATTGTTGTTGTAAAGAAAAATAATACCGAATATAAAAAAGATTCCCGACTGAAATTTTTCAGAACAAAAACACGTCAGAAACAGTATGGATGTCATGTCAAGATATGTGCAGACGATAAAATTTATAAAAATATTGACTTCAACCATACTTCAAGTATTATTATAGTTATTGAGTGATAATACTTGAAATATTTTTATATTAGGAGGATTCAGACATGGAAAAATCAACCGTTTATTTTACTGATTTTCGCTGTCCGGTCGGAACGAGTCAGTTGGATAAGTTAAGAAAGCTCTGTGTGGCAGCCGGTATCAAAGATATTGATATGGATGGAAAATTTGTAGCAATTAAGATGCATTTTGGTGAGCTTGGAAATATGGCATTTCTTCGCCCGAATTATGCAAAAGTTGTTGCAGACCTGTGCAAAGAGCAGGGTGGTATGCCATTTCTGACAGACTGTAATACACTTTATCCGGGAAGCAGAAAGAATGCACTGGAACATCTGGACTGTGCAAACTTAAATGGATTTAATACGATTACAACAGGATGCCAGATCATTATCGGTGATGGCGTGAGAGGTACGGATGAAGTAGAAGTACCGGTAGTGAATGGTGAGTATTGCAAGACCGCACTGATCGGACATGCAATCATGGATGCAGATGTTTTTATCAGCCTGAGTCATTTTAAGGGACATGAAGCAACAGGCTTTGGCGGTGCCCTTAAAAATATTGGTATGGGTTGTGGAAGCCGTGCAGGAAAGATGCAGCAGCATGCAAGTGGTAAGCCGGCAGTCAATGCAGAAGTCTGTCGTGGATGTCATCGCTGTGCCAAAGAATGTGGAAGTGACGCAATTACATATGTAAACAAAAAAGCTGTGATCGATTATGATAAATGTAAGGGTTGCGGAAGATGTATTGGAGCCTGTAGCTTTGATGCTGTCTATAATCCAAACAGCAGTGCAAACGAGCTGCTTGACCGTAAGATGGCAGAATATGCACAGGCAGTCTGTCATGGACGCCCGCATTTCCATATCGCACTGGTTCAGGATATCAGTCCAAACTGTGATTGTCACGGTGAGAATGATGCACCGATCCTTCCGGATATTGGAATGTTTGCAAGCTTTGACCCGGTTGCACTGGATCAGGCATGTGCAGATGCCTGTCTGAAGGCAACACCGATTGCAGACAGTCAGCTGGGTGAACATCTGGCAGAACCGGGATGGCATTGCCACCATGATCATTTCAAGGATTCCAATCCGAATATTGAATGGAAGGCAACTCTGGATCAGGCTGAGAAGATCGGTCTTGGAACAAGAGAGTATGAGCTGAAGAGAATTAAATAAATCAGAAAGACCTGCTGTTTTGATCGAAAGTGTACAGCAGGTCTTTTTATGGATTGAATGTTTAACAGATCACAATGATCTGAATTGGAGGTTTTTACTGGATCGGCTCGAAGTCCACGGCACCGTGTTTACACAACGGGCAGATGATATCTTCCGGAAGTTCATCACCTTCGTAGATATATCCGCAGACCTTGCAGACAAAGCCTTTCTTTCCTTCTGTCTGTGGTTTTGGTTTGACATTGTTCTGGTAATAGGTGTAGGTCATGGTCTCCTGGTCACTCATGACACGAGCTTCGGTGACACTGCAAATGAACATGCCGTGGGTTCCGAGGTCAACATACTGTTCTACTTTGAGAGACATGAATGCGTTGATGTATTTGTCAAGGAATACAAGTCCGTTACCGGAACGGTTGACTTTTTGACCTTCAAATTTATCTACAGTTCTGCCGGACTGGAAACCGAACCTTTCAAAAACAGAGAACGGTGCTTCCACGGACAGACAGTTTACATTCAGGACACCTGTCTGCTGGATTACGTGGTGAGAGTAATTGGCTTTGTTGATGTTAACTGCTACACGGTACGGATTATCGGTCAGCTGAGTAACAGTATTTACGATCAGTCCGTTGTCACGTTTTCCATCGTTGGAGGTTACAACATAGAGACCGTATCCAATACGGAAAAGTGCAGACATATCATTTTTGTTTGCCAGAGTATCATTTTTTGCAATGTATTCTTTGCAGAGTTCATCGGTCATTGCCTCAATTTCTTTTCTGTTTTCTTCTTTTACAGCGGACCAGATGTGGACGTTGTTCTTTAACCAGTCGATTTTTTTGCATGGAGCCATCATTTCTTTCATGACTTTGGCAGCCAGAGGAGCCCAGGAACCGTTTTCGATGATGCCTACCGTGCGGTTCTGGAAATTGTGTTCCACCAGTCTGGTGATAAAGTCATTCATAAATGGATAGATACTTGCATTGTAAGTGGTGGTCGCAAGAACCAGTTTAGAATAACGGAAAGCATCGCTGATTGCCTGTGACATATCATCTCTTGCAAGGTCATAGACAAGAACTCTCGGGCATCCTTTGGATTTGAGCTTTTCTGCAAGAAGATATACAGCATCTCTGGTGTGACCGTAAACAGAAGTATAGGCGATTACGATTCCATCTGCTTCTGGTGTGTAGGAAGACCAGGTATCATAAAGCCCGATATAATGGCCAAGATCTTCGGTAAGGACCGGGCCGTGAAGAGGGCAGATCTTCTGGATATCCAGTGTTGCGGCAACTTTGAGAAGTGCCTGTACCTGTTTTCCATATTTTCCTACAATACCGATGAAATAGCGTCTTGCTTCGTCATCCCACGGTTCCTCTGCATCAAGAGCACCAAATTTACCGAAACCGTCAGCGGAAAAGAGAACTTTTTCTGTACTGTCGTAAGTTACCATAACTTCCGGCCAGTGTACCATCGGGGCAAAAACAAAAGTAAGCTGATGATATCCAAGAGAAAGTGTGCCACCATTTTTTACTTCGATCTTGCGTCCGGTGAGATCCAGATCAAAGAAATTTTGGATCATGTTGAATGCTTTCATATTGGAAACAACCGTAGTGTCTGGATAAACTTTGAGGAAGTTTGCAACGTTTGCGGCATGGTCCGGTTCCATATGCTGTACGATCAGATAATCTGGTGTACGTCCATCGAGAATCTGCTGGATATTGTCCAGCCATTCATGAGTAAAGTTGGCATCTACGGTATCCATAACTGCAATCTTGTCATCCAGGATTACGTAGGAGTTGTAGGACATGCCATTCGGAACTTTGTACTGTCCTTCAAAAAGGTCAATCTGGTGGTCATTTACACCTGCGTATCGGATTGTATCTGTAATCTTCATTTCATTCCCTCCAGTTTGTTATGAGTTTATGTAAAAAGGTTTCTTATCTGTAACTTTGTTAAAACTATAACAGAATATCAGGGAAAATTCTGTTGCAAAAGTCACAAAGATGCGATTAGTTGAGAAAAATTGTGTTATAATAATGGAAAACAATAGCGGAAAATGAGGTGAGAAACGATGGAGCATATTACACTTTTTACAGATATTCTTCCCGAAGAACAGGAAAGAATGCGAATCTGTTTCCATGCGAGAGAAATGACATTTCGAAATGGAGAGACCATCATGGAATATTCCAGTTCCATGAAAAAGATCGGGCTGATTCTTTATGGCAGGGCAATCCTTTACTGTTGTGATACGGAAGGAAACCAGTACCTGATCGACGAATTTAATAAAGATGCAGTTTTTGGGGAACCGTTTCTTCTTCCTGCTGATTCACAGCATTATTATGTCTGTGCCGCAGAGGAGACAAAAATCATGTTTATTGATTATGAACATGTGATCAAACGCTGCGACCAGGCATGCTATCACCACAGCCAGATGGTCAGTAATTTGCTGCAGCTCACCGCAATCCAGTCCCGGCAGCAGAATGAGCGGATCTACATGCTTTCCAGATCCAGTACACGTAAGAAACTGATGGCTTATCTCAATGCACTTTCCACAGAAAAACACAGCAAAGATCTCAAATTACCTATGTCTTATACCGCACTGGCACAGTATTTAAGTGTCGATCGCAGTGCGATGACAAGAGAACTGAAGAATCTCGAAATGGAAGGAATCATAGAGAAAAACGGAAAGCAAATCCATATAAATTGACATATTCTGAATTGGTGGAGTATACTGAACATAATTTACTTTATGGGGAAAGACAGTAGATCAAATATATTGTGGAGGATGGGGAAAGTGAATGATAAAACAGGAAGAAGCAGTAAACTCAGATTATTGCTTCTGTTTCTGATGCCGGGGATTATCATACTGACAGTAGTTTTTGAAATACAGACAAATATAGAAAAAAACAGAGCCAATACAGATGCATCAGTCATCATTAATTTTATGAAGGAAGAATGTGTTCGTTATGAGAAGATATATGCACAGGATGATATGGAAGACCAGTTCAGTATCGAAGATATCCTTACGGGGTACAAAGTAGAAAGAGCAGGAATTATTGTTCTTACGGATGGAGAAAGAATCATCAGTTCGAATGATCTGACTATGCGGGGAAAAACAGTGGCAGAAAATCCATATATCCAGGCATTTAATTCTTATCAGGAGTCGAAGAAGCTTGTTCGCATATCCAAAGATGGAAAGGTATATTATGGTAAATATGCAAAATGTGGACAGTATTCTATTTATGTTTTTCTTCCGGAAAGTGAAATATTTATAGAACGTGGAATGGTGATGGCATATGTTGCCGTGTTCTATCTTGCAGCCTGGTTTGTGCTGATCTGTGTTCACCGGAAACTGGAGAAGCGGCGGATTGTAAATCTGGAGTATCAGCATAACATTATTGATGCAATCAGCAGAATTTATGTGACCAATTATGTGGTCGATCTGAAGCAGGACAAATTTGAAATAATCCGCGCGCCAGAGCAGATTTCTCAAATTGCACATCATTTTAAAGGAGCGCGACAGATTACAGATGCAATAACTCAATATTGTATCGGTAAAGACTATCAGGAAGGAATGAGAGAAGCTACAAACCTGGACACTCTGCAGGAAAGACTTCGTAATAAAGAATATTTGAACTATACATTTCAGGATACGGTTGGGGCATGGCATATGTTGACGGCTTTGCCGAAAAGAGTCATGGCGAATGGAGAGATTGAAACCGTGATTTTTGTTGTTCAGAATATTGATGAGCAGAAAAGAAGAGAACTGGAATACCAGAACCAGATACTGGAGACAGCAGAAGAAGCCAGACGTGCAAATGCCGCCAAAACAGAATTTTTACGGAGAATGAGTCACGATATCCGAACACCGATCAATGGTGTCATGGGAATGCTTAATATTGGGGATCATTTTCCGGAAGACATGGAAAAGCAGAAAGAATGCCGTGAAAAAATACGTGATGCAGCCATGTTCCTTTTTGAACTGGTTAATGATGTGCTTGATATGAGTAAGATGGAATCTGGTGAGATTGAATTGGAGCATGTTTCGTTTGATCTGCGGGATATTTTGAAAGAAGTGTCGTCTCTGATCGAAGTGCAGGCGGTAGAAAGAGGAATTGCTTTTAATTACAGGCCGGAAGAGGGAAAACACTGGAATCTGATTGGAAGCCCTCTGCATCTGCGTCAGATTTTGTTGAATATTGCAGGAAATTCTGTAAAATATAATCGTGAAAATGGAAGCCTGAACCTGTTTTGCAGAGAAGTATCCGACAGTAATGGATATGCGATGTTTGAATTCGGATGTGCAGATACAGGGAAGGGTATGAGTGAGAAATTCCAGCAGCATATGTTTGAACCTTTCAGTCAGGAAGAAAACGGTGCACGCACAAATCTTGGTGGGACAGGACTGGGATTATCCATTGTGAAAAAGCTTGTAGAAAAGATGCAGGGTGAAATTGATGTGGTGAGTGAAGTGGAAAAGGGAACTACATTTACCATCCATATTCCATTTAAGATTGATGCAGAAGAAAAAGAACGGAAACCGGAGAAAGAAGAGCAGGAGCAGTCCATTGCAGGGGTAAGAATCTTGTTGGTAGAAGACAATGAACTGAATATGGAAATTGCAGAATTCCTACTTGAAAATGAAAATGCTGTGATCACAAAAGCATGGAATGGAAAGGAAGCGGCAGACATTTTCCAGAAAGAACCAGAGGGTAGTTTTGATGTGATTCTGATGGACATCATGATGCCGGTGATGGATGGATTAACTGCAGCGCGGACAATACGTGCAATGTACAGAAGAGATGCAAAGACAATTCCAATTATAGCTATGACAGCAAATGCGTTTGATGAAGACCGGAAGCGAAGTCGTGAAGCAGGAATGAACGGACATCTTGCAAAACCGCTGAATATACAGGATATTATAGGCACAATCGCAGAATGTATACAGTGCACATCAAGTTGAATATGTAATAAGATCCAGGGTTATCAGACGGCCCTGGATCTTTGCATATAGTAATTATTTTGAGCTTCCTTCCAGAAAATCATAGGCGAACTGTGCATACATGGCGGCTCCGCGTTTTAAGACACTTTCATCTACGGTATAGTGATCGTTGTGATTTTTGGCGGTGATGCCAAGAGATTTATTCTGGCTTCCAATCAGCCCGAAGACACCAGGAACTTTTTCCATATAGTAGGCGAAGTCCTCACTGATCATCATTTTCGGGAATGGTTTCAGACAATCAGTACCGTACATTTTGGCAGCGGCATTTCTTGCAATCAGTACCAGATCTTCATGCTCATTGATGATCGGAGCCGGAAAATATTCAAAAGTCAGAGTAGCCTTTGCTCCCATGGAATCAGCTGTATTTTCAGCGATTCTGCGGAGCAGAGGCTCTGTTTTTTTGCGCATTTCAGGGGAATGGGTACGCGTAGTTCCCTCCAGAACGACCTTATCAGCAAGAATATTAAAGCGCTGTCCGCCTTCTATCTTACCGACGGTGACAACCAGTGGATTCAGAGGATTATTCATACGGGAAACGATTGCTTGAATTTCTGTGATGATATAAGCGGCAGTCAGAATCGCATCAACACCCTGATGCGGGGTGGAACCATGAGAGGAAACACCCTCGACTTCAATGCGGAAATTATCGCAGCTTGCCATACGTGGACCAGTTTCAAAATTCATATAAGGAGCATCCAGCTCTCCCCAGATATGTGTGCCGTAAATGGCATCTACATCGTCCAGAAAACCATGCTCGACATAGTACTGTGCACCGTGGCAGGATTCTTCAGCAGCCTGGAAAATAATCTTTACATTTCCTTTTAGGTCTTTTTTTTTTGCCATCAGCATACGGATTCCGCCCAGAAGCATGGCAATATGGCAGTCATGTCCGCAGGCATGCATGACACCCGGATTCTGGCTGCAAAATGTAAGCCCGGTGTGTTCTTCGACAGGAAGTGCATCGATATCTGCACGGAGGGCGACTGTCTTGCTGCCAGGGGTGGATTTTCCCCCTTTGATTATTGCCCAGAGACCATTGTAATCCGGGTAATAATGTGGCGTAAGTCCCATTTCTTCGAGGCACTTTCCAATCTCATGCGTTGTATTTTTTTCTTCGAAAGAAAGCTCTGGATGCGCATGAAAATAACGCCTCTGCTCGATGATCCAGTTTTCGTTCTGTTCTGCGATATCTCTAAAGTTCATGGTGTTTTCCTTTCTGTTTTATCTATATAAATACAAAACTCCTGTTTGCAATAACTTCTTTGGAATGCTATGATAAAGTCATTAATTATTATAAAAATAAACAAGATAAAACGCAACAGGGAGATAGGAAAATGGAATTCTGGGATATTTATGATAAAGATAAGAAACCGACCGGACGTACAATGAAACGCAATGACTGGTGTCTGAAAGACGGGGAATATCATCTGACAGTACTTGGCGTAGTTGCACGACCGGATGGAACATTTTTGATCACAAAACGTGTCATGACCAAGGCGTGGGCACCGGGCTGCTGGGAGGTTTCCGGAGGAGCAGCACAGGCAGGTGAAGAGTCACGCGAGGCTGTTCTTCGCGAAGTAAAAGAAGAGACCGGCCTTGATGCACGGGATGCTGACGGCGGTTATTTGTTTACTTACAAACGTGAAAATCCGGGCGAGGGTGACAACTATTTTGTCGATGTATACCGCTTTATTATGGATGTTAAAGATGAAGATCTGCATCTGCAGGAAGCAGAGACAGATGGCTACATGTTTGCAACTCTGGACGAGATCAAAGCCTTTGCGGCAGAGGATAAATTCCTTCATTATGACAGTATCAAACAGGCATTTGAATTCTGATAAAGCTGTCGTATCAAACATGGCAAAATGTGATAAAAGCAAGTGCAATCTATTCGATATCTTTTAATACAAAACTATTTTTGTGATAGTCCAGAAGCCCTTCTTTTTTCATTTTACTGAGTTCTTTTGAAAGGGCGCTGCGATCCAGGCTGAGGTAATCGGCAAGCTGCTGGCGGTTCAGCGGAATGTCGATGTAACGGTTTTTCTGCAGTCCTGCCTGATAGGAAAGATAGGAGAGCAGACGATCGCGGATCTTCTTGGAAGAGGTGTGTAGGATGCGGCGTGAGAGCAGCAGGTTTTTGCGTGCGCTGATTATCGTCATATTGTGGATCAGATGCGAATATTCGCCTTTTCCGGCGGCGGAAAGCCTGAAAAGTTCCGGCACATTCAGAAAGAGGATTTCTGCTTCTTCCATTGCTATGACATCGACCATCATCGGCTCACCGGGAACACAGGCATAAGCTTCAGCAAACACTTCCCCGGTGTGTGCAAGACTGATGATATTTTTGTTGCCCCACAGGTCGTTGTTTTCAATCTGGACAGTACCGTATAATACGATTCCTATGTCAGTGACAGGAGTTCCGGCAAGATAAACCGGGGCTCCTTTTTTATATTTTTTTGTAAAAGTTTTCAGCCCGTGCAGAAGCTTTTCTGTCTCGGAAGGGGAACAGCCTTGAAATAGTGCAGTCTGGGAAATCAGTTCATAATCCATAGCAATTCTCCGTTTTTGTTTATTTTGTGGTTATAACCACATATTTTTTCTTATTAGTTTAGTATTCTTTGTGTGTAAGGTCAAGGCACCAAAAGAAAAAGAGTAAGAA